>Ga0315900_10000023_pt1 | contig 265117 bp, 272 predicted proteins | sample LakEriMetagenome_FD_203521 | JGI IMG/M metagenome (GOLD analysis project Ga0315900, IMG submission 203521) | Freshwater fungal communities from buoy surface, Lake Erie, Ohio, United States - Buoy 12 MA114 | ecosystem: Environmental > Aquatic > Freshwater > Lake > Lake biofilm | place: USA...
GGAATCCCGGCGGGAATGCTCATCACAGGCAGTCTCTGCCTGTGATGCAACCGGGAATCAAGCTGTCGTCAAGGGTTCAGCAGGGCTCAAGTTCGCCGTGAGACGTCCCGACCCCTGAACGGGTACCTTCCGCCTATCTGTTGAAGTCATTGCGGCTTGCTCTTGCCAACACGGATGGAGCCCCCGCACGTCCCTTTGTAATATCTCTTTTCAGCTCTTCTAATTCCGGGTCAACGATTAACGGCTCACCGGCTGCTAATCCAAGCGGTGGATATAGGCCAATCAATCAGCGCTTGGCCACTACTACAATCTCGTTGACGTTGAATACCAGCGGCAACTCCGGCGCAACCGGAGATAATGGTTATACACTTTTAAATGATGCCACTGAGCTTGGCTCTCTATTTAATTACCAGTTGCTTCCTAACACGGAATATTCTCTTGTTTTTTTACAGACGTTGCTAGTGCTATAATTATGCGTTCAATGGGTGCTAGTTATGCTGAGGCTGTTGGCTTTGATCACCTGAATAACACTTCCACAAGCACCGGTGTTGCATCTTCTTTGACGCCTCCCAATAACATCACGGTGACCTCATGGCTCAATTCCGGTGCAGCCAACGCCTCCACATTCGGCCTGACCATCGGCGCTGTTGAAGTCCCTGGCCCCTTGCCAGTGCTCGGTGCAGCTGCCGCCTTCGGCTACAGCCGCCGCCTGCGGCGCCGCATCCAGCAGCAGCCCTGAGCTATCAGGTTTCATCAGCCCAGCCGCCCCCACGTGGGGCGGTTTTTTTGTGTTCAGCGCCGCTCGCTCACCGGGGCCCACCGGGCCTTCAGGCCGATATCCGGGCCTCCCGATTCCCGGTTGGGGCGCTCCACCCACTCCGTGCTCACCATCCGGTGGCCCCTGCGCAGCTGGCGCATGCCGGCGGGGGCCTGGGCTGCAGCGCAGTTGGCTGTGCCATCCCTGCAGGCCCCGTCCGCCCACCTCCTCCCCTGCCCGCTGCAGCCGGCCAGCACCACCAGGATCAAGGGCAGCAGCAGATTCACGCCAGGGGCCCTGGATTGCATGCCCGCACCTCCCTTCAGCGGCCTGGCTGATCCTGCTGCCAGAGCCGCTCCAGCCGCTGGCGGGCCTGGGCGGTGCTGAGGGAGGCCCTGGCGCGCAGCTGGCGGCGAAACAGGGCGCCGAAGCGCCAGGCCTTCACGCCCAGGGCCAGGGTAAACACCACCCAGGGCACCAGCATCCAGAGGGGGTGGTCCATGGGGCGGTGGCGGGCTGCGGCGCCCCGGCGTCAACGTTCCCCAGCCTGGCAGCGGGGCCTCTCCAGCGGGCAGGGCCCCACCCGGATCGAGCGGTAGGCCGGCCGCTGCCAGGTGATGCCCGGCTTGCTCCGGCTCAGCACCAGCTGCCACAGCTGCCCCTGGCGGGAGCGGAAGAAGCCGGCGCAGCAGAGCAGGTAGTAGCGCCAGAAGCGCCGGAACCGCTCTGCCCTGGCCCTGCCCCCGCAGGCGGCTGCCAGCTCCGCCGCCAGCGCGGGCCAGGCCGCGTCCACGTTGGCGTGCCAGGCCATCAGCGTGTGGTCGTAGTCGGCGCCGAAGTTCTGCCAGTCCTCGATCAGCCAGCCCCCCTCCACCGCCGTGGCCAGCTCGCCCGGGGCCGGCAGTCGGCCATTGGGGAACACGTGGGTGTCGATCCAGGCGTCGCAGTGGGGGGTCTGGTGGCGGTAGCCGATCGTGTGCAGCAGCAACAGCCCGTCGTCCTTGATGGCGTTGCCGGCAGCCGTGAAGAAGGCGGCGGCGTTGCGCGGCCCTACGTGCTCGTACATCCCCACCGACACCACCCGGTCGAAGGGGGCACAGCCCAGCCGCTCCAGCTGCCGGTAGTCGCAGCGCTCGAAGCGCAGCGGCAGGTCGCGCCAGCGGCTGCGGGCCAGGCGCAGCTGCTCGCCCGAGAGGGTGATGCCCACCACCTCCACGCCGTAGTGGCGGGCGGCGTAGGCCGCCAGGCCGCCCCAGCCGCAGCCGATGTCCAGCAGGCGCTGGCCGGGGCCCAGCTCCAGCTTTTCGCAGATCAGCCGCAGCTTGTGCTCCTGGGCCTGCTCCAGCCCATCGGCCCGCTGCCAGGTGCCGCAGCTGTACTGCAGCCAGGGATCGAGCATGGCCGCGTACACGGCGGGGGCGATGTCGTAATGGCGGCGGGCCACCAGCGTGGAGCGGGCCGGTGACTGCAGATTGAGCAGCCGCTCGCGCAGCAGCCAGAGGGTGCTGCGCAGCCGGCTGCCCTGGGCCAGCCGGCTCTCGCCCTGGGCGAGCAACAGCCGGGTGAACAGCTGATCGAGGGCGCTGCACTCCCACAGCCCATCCACATAGGTGTCGCCCAGCCCGAGGGAGCCCCGCTCCAGCACCGCCCTGATCAGGCGGCGGATCGCTGTTCCGTCCTCCAGTTGCAGGTCCCAGGGGCGATCGCCACCCAGGCGCACATCGGCGGCGCTGAGCACCGCCGCCAGCGCCGGCGGAACGGACGGCGTGGCCATGGCCGCTTGCCCTCAGACAGTCGCTTAAACGCTATTGATCTTCTGTGATGCCATCTGCTGCATCGGCGCGGCGCATCGGCCCGGCTGCTGCGCAATTGCCCCCGTTTGGGGGGCTCAGCGGGGCCGCCCGGCCCCTGAAGATGGAGGTCGATCCAGCGGTGTCCGGGATGAAGCGCGCAACCAGCCACCAGCCCGGCAGTTCTCTGGGCAGCTCTCTGGCCAGTTCACCGGGCAGTTCTCCTGCCAGTTGTCTGGGGCGCACCTGCCTGCAGTGGGGCCGCGACGGTGAACTGGCCAGCGTGGACCTCGAGCTGGTGCTGGAGCGCCTCGCCCAGGTGGACCAGGATATGGCCGCCGAGCGCCAGCGCACCCTGAGCCCCTGCCCATGTCCCTCGATCAGCTGAAGGCGTTCCTCACCCGCATGCAGCAGGAGGAGGGCCTGCGCCAGGCCGTGCTGGCGGCCGCCACGGCCGACGACGTGGCCCAGATCGGTGCCTCCCTCGGGTACGAGTTTTCCGGCGATGAGCTGCTGCGCCTCTCCGGCCAGAAGGTGGGCCGGGTCACCGTCACCAAGCAGGACATCCCCGGCGAATACAACTGACGCACTGCCCCCCCCCCCCCGGCAACCCGTGCCGATCCCGCCAGCCCGGGATCAGGGCCAGCTGGGGAAGGACACCGGCTCGTACTTGGCGAAATGAATGCGCCAGCCGCGCTGCACCAGGGTCTTCAGGCCGTCGAGCAGCGCCGCCGTATCCCCCGTGGCGATCCAGTTGGCCTTGAGCACCGGCAGCTGCTCGCTCATCACCTCCAGCGGCAGTTCCACCAGCAGCAGGCTGTCCGGGCCCGCCGCCCGCCGCAGGGGGCCGTCGTCGCTGCGCTGCCAGATCCGCAGCAACAGCTCCAGCGCCAGGCCGCGGCCGGTCTCGCCCGGGTCGCTGGCAGCCGCGGCCGCGGCGGACTGGGATTTGCCGGTGAGCGGCAGGCTGAGGCGGCCGTCCTGTTCGATCAGGGCCAGGGCCACGAGATAGGGAGAGTCAGCCATCGATGCCCTTGCCATGCAACCTCACCATGCTGCATCTTCAGCCTGTTTCGTGACCATCAACGGCTCGGAAATGCCCCCAAAAGGGGGCATCGCCCCCTGCCGATTCAGGCCGAATCTGGAACGCATCACCAGCGGCGTTCCATGACGCAGCCCACCTTCACCACGGCCCTCACCCTCGAGGAACTGGAGGCCAATCACGAGATCTATTGCAAGGCGCTGCGGATCCTGATCCGGGAGGACACCCCGATCGAGCGGATTCAGCGCAGCGTCTGCTGGCGCCGGCTGGACACGCTGCACCGCTCGCTGCCCCAGCGCTACAGCAGCCCCCAGCGGCTGGTGCTGCAGATCAGGGGCAGCCTGGGCCGCCTCCAGCACGCCACCCCCGGGCGGGGCTGAGGCAACCAGGCCGGTTCCCCGTATCTGAAAGCACCCGCTACACGGCCCCCCCGGGCCAATGATGCAGGCAAAGCGAGAGCCATACCGCCATGCAAGAGGTTGTGTTCCGGGTGCTGGCCGAACGGCCGGGCCAGCTGGAGGCCAGGGCCGAAGTCCTGCCCCTGTCCATCAGCGCCGCTTCCCTGGAGGAGCTGCAGCACGAGGCCCGCGAAGCCCTGATCGATCATTTCGGGCCGGCCCACTGCGCCTACCGCGTGCGCATTCGCCGCTATCCCCAGCCCGTGGCTGCTCAGCCCCTGCCCGCGTCAGCCGCCTGCCGCTGAGCTCGCCATAACGGCTTCAGCACCCTGAGCCGAGGCATGGCCGATCGCCTCCCGTCCCCCGCCGGCATCCAGCGCCATCACCAGCGCACGCTGGCAGCCCTGTTTGCCCACCCCCTGCGCCGCGACCTGCGCACCTCCAAGGTGGAGGCCCTGTTGCGCAGCCTCGGTGCCTCGGTGACGCCCCTGGATGGCGGGCGCCTGCGCATCCAGATGCCCGGCGGCGAGGAAACCTGGATTCACACCAGCTGCGGCCTGGGCCGGCCCTTTCTCGATGCCGACGCCCTGATGCGCGTGCGCCACCTGCTGCAGGCCGCCGGCGTGGGCCCGGATCACCCCCTGGCCGGGGCCCGGGGGCCCCGGGGCGACCAGGCCATCCGGCTGGTGCTCTCTCTCACGCACACCCACACCGATGCCTTCCGGCTGGAGGGCCCCAGCGTGGAGCACGCCCAGCTGCGCCCCCACGGCCTCTGGGGCAGCGGCGAGAACCTCAGCCACCGCCACGACCGCGACATCGCCGGCCAGCGGGCCCCCCTGGATCACGCCTATCTGCGTTGCCTCGTTGGGGCGATCGAGCAGGCCGACGCGGTGCTGCTGCTGGGGCACGGCACCGGCGAGAGCGACATGCGCCAGCTGCTGCTCAACCACCTGCACAGCCACCACCGCCCCTTGCTGGAGCGGATCGTGGGTGTGGTCACCCTGGATCAGGCCCACCCCAGCGAGGGCGAGCTGCTGGCCCTGGCGCGGGACCATTTCGGCAACCTGCCGGAGCGGCGCCAGCGGCCCGGTGCCGCCCCGCCGCTCAGCAGGGTGCAGCGCTGAGCGCGATGCGCTCGCCCCGTTGCTGCCGTGGCGCCGCCAGGCCTCGGCGCCGCTGAGCAGGGCCGAGCCGATCAGCAGCAGGGAGAAGCCCTGGCGCAGGCGCTGGTCGTTGAGGTGGGGGGCGAGGCGCTGGCCGGCCGCGGCGCCGAGGGCACCGCCGATCAGCAGCGGCAGCAGCAGCGGCAGGCTGGTGGCGGGCCAGTGGCCCAGGGCGGCCAGGGCCACCAGGGCATTCACGGCGATCAGCACCAGGCTGGTGCCGCTGGCGATGGCCATCGGCAGGCCGGCCAGCAGCACCAGCGCCGGCACGATCGCGAAGCCGCCGCCCACCCCGGCGATGCCGGTGAGCAGGCCCACCAGCAGCCCCTGGCCCGCCAGCAGCAGGGGCCGGCCGCGGCGGCTGGCGGTGGCGGCCCCCGTGCTCAGATTGCTGCCTCGGCTGAGCAGCCAGGAGGCCAGCAGCGCGGCGGCGGCGAACACCCCCAGCTGCAGGGGCTCGGGCACCAGGCCGGCCTTCACCCAGCCGCCGCCGATCCAGCTGCCCGCCAGGGCCGGCAGGCCCAGGATCAGGGCCGGGCGCAGAGCGAACTGGCCGCGACGCAGGTAGGGACCCAGGTTGGCCAGGGCCAGCAGCATCACCACCAGCAGCGAGAGGGGCACCGCCTCGCGGGTGGGCAGGGCGGCGCCGCTCACCAGCAGGGGCAGCAACAGGATCGAGCCACCGGCGCCCAACACCGAGAGCAGGAAGCCGATGAGGGCGCCACCACCCGTGAGCAGCGCGAAACCGGCGCCATCCATCAGATCCGCACCCGGTTCCAGGGCATCACCGCCAGCAGGCGGGCCATGCCACAGAAGCCGCTCACCCCGGCGAACACCAGGCCGGCCCCCACAAACCAGCTCAGGGCGATCCAGCCCGGCGCCACCCAGGTGCCCAGGATCAGCCCCAGCAGCACCAGCGAACCAGCGGCGATCTGCACCTGGCGCATCAGCGGCAACGGAGCATTGTTGAGCTTGCGCACCGGCAGGCCGGCCTCCTGCCAGGCGGGGATGCCGCCCTCCAGGTCGGCCAGGGGGTGGGAGTGGCCGTTCTGCAGCAAGCGGCTGAGGGCCTGGCTGCTGCGGTTGCCGCTGTGGCACACCAGCACCAGGGGGCCGCCAGGCAGGTCGGCCTCACTGATCCGGGCCAGGGGCACGTTGAGGCTGCCAGCGATGTGGCCGGCGGCGTATTCCATCGGTTCGCGCACGTCAATCACGCGCACGCGCTGGTCGGCCAACTGGTCGGCCAGGTCGTGGGCGCTGATGCGCCTGGGGAGAGTGGAGGTCATGGCAGGCGTGGGGATGGACGACAGGAGGGGGATGTCAGGGATCTGGGCAGGGTGAAAGGAGGTGGGGGTGCCAGGACGCTGCTCAGTTCGCGGCCACGCCATCGAGCGGGTAGCCCTCGGCGGCCCAGCGGCTCAGGCCGCCGTGCAGGTTGGCCACCTGCTGGTGCCCGGCCTTGAGCAGCTGCTGGGTGGCCAGGGCCGAGCGGCTGCCGGAATGGCACACCACCACCACCGGCCGGCCATCAGGGAGCTCGCCGCTGCGGGCTTCCAGCTCGGGCAGGGGGATCAGCAGACTGCCCGCCACCCGGCCATCGGGGCCGGCGTACTCCTCGGCGGAGCGCACATCCAGCACCGTGAGTTGATCGCGGTGGGCGGCCACCCAGGCCGGCAGCAGTTCCGGCAATCCGGCGTAGCTGCGCTGCAGCGGCGCCCAGCTGGGCGCCGAGGCCGCGGCCTCAGGCTGGCTGCGTGGCTTGCCCGAGCGCAGGTTGCCGGGCAGGGCCTCGGCGATGCGGTGGGGGTGGGGCAGCCTCATGTTCTCCATGTGGCCCACGAAGTCGCGCTCGGTGGCCGCCCCGCCCAGGCGGGCGTTGAAGGACTTCTCCTCGGCCACCGACGTGACGGTGCGGCCGGTGTAGTCGTGGCCCGGATAGAGCAGGCAGGAGTCGGGCAGGCTGAAGAGTTGCCCGGTGATCGAGCTCCACAGGCTGTGGGCGTTGCCCTGCTGGAAGTCGCAGCGGCCGCAGCCCCGCACCAGCAGGGCGTCGCCGGTGAAGGCCATGCTCCGGTCGTCGAGCACGAAGCTGATGCAGCCGTCGGTGTGCCCGGGGGTGCTGCGCACCTCCAGGAAGCGGCCGCCGAAGGCCACGTGGTCGCCGTGCTGCAGCGGCAGGGTCACGTTCTCGGCCCGGGCGGCGGCGGCCAGGCCGATGGCACAGCCGGTGGCCTGATGCATCAGCCAGCTGCCGGTCACGTGGTCGGCGTGGGCATGGGTGTCGAGCGAGGCCACCAGCTCCACCCCCAGCTCGCGGATCAGGGAGAGGTCGCGGGCGTGCTGCTCGAACACCGGATCAATCAGCACACCCTGGCGGCTGGGCACATCCACCAGCAGGTAGGTGAAGGTGCCGGTGTCGGCGTCAAAGAACTGGCGGAACAGCAGGCTGCTGCCGCCGGCGGCGGCGGCCAGGGAAACCGGGGCGAGGGAGGGGGCGGTGGCGGATGCCGGTGCAGCGGCCATGGCGGTCGGGTCAAACACTGTTATGAGTATACACGCATAGCCCGTTGAGGGCAACGGAGGGTCCTGTCCTGGGCGAGTGGTCGTGGGCTGTCCGCTGAGGTGCTGGGGTTGCTCGCCCGATTCCAGTCGTGCAACGGATGACGGCGGTACCGGGGGTGGTGGACGATGGCGGCGTCGGCTCCAGGGCTTGCAAGGTGATCGGATCCGACTCCGTCGACCGTTTTCTCCAGCGGATGGCCGCCTCCCCGGCGCTGCAGGAGAACTGCGGCGCTGTCGCCATGCCGGCGCCTTCCTCGCCCTGGCCGAGAGCAGCGGGGTGCCCCTCAGCCGGCGGGACCTGGTGCTGCTGGCCATGACCGCCCGTGCTGGGTGGAATGGCCTATGGCGTTCCGGGCCTGGCTGGGTACCGTCCAACTGCCCGGCCCCATCCCCGATGTCACGGTCCCTGCGACGGTCCGCCCCCTGCCTGGATCCGCTCCCCATGGCGCTGCTGGCCGCAGCCGGCTCCCTGGTGGTGCTGCTCGGCTGGGGAGTGGAGCAATGGCGCCTGAGTGATCAGGAGGTGCCGGTGCACACGGCCCGCCTCCATGCCTATCCCTGAGGCCAGGGCGCAGCCGATGCCCTGGTTCGTGAAGCTGGAGGAGGGGGTGGTGGACAAGGCCCGCTTTGATGCGGTGGTGCCGGCCCATCTGCGCTGGCTGGAGAGCCTGGAGCGGGCCGGGCATCGGCCCAGCAGTGGCTACTGGGGCGAGCGGGCAGGTCAGGAGGGGGCCGGCGGCATGCTGGTGTTCCAGGCCGCCGACCGGGCAGAGGCCGAAGCCCTCGTGCGCCGCGATCCGCTGATCGCCGAGGGCTGTGTGCGCTGGACCCTGCACGACTGGCGCCTGGTGTTCGCCGATCCGGCCTTCAGGAATGGAACAGCAGCACCAGGCCCGATGTGAGCTGGTGAAACTCCCGTTCCTCGCGGCTCAGGTCGAGGCCCACCTGCAGGGCCTCCTGCAGCGCCGCGTCATAGGGCGGGGAGGTGGGCGGCGAGCCGGCGTTCCAGAGGGCAGCGATGCCCACCGGTGTGGCGTGCCAGCGGAACTGCGGGGTGGTTCCGATCTCCGGTTCGCACAGGGCGCTTTCAAGGAGTTCGCGAATCGCCATGGTTCCCAGGAGATGCCCGCAGCTTCGTCAGCCCCGCACTCCGCGGCAATCAGCTGAGAGGTTTCGTGACGAACACCCAGGCGCCCGGAAGCGCTGTGCCAGCAAGCCACAGCCAGCTCAGCCGGGCGCTGCAGCGCAACATCCGGCGCACCGCTGCCGCATCCGGCGCCGGGTTGCCGGCCGCCAGCAGGGGCTTGCTGCGCAGCTGGCCGCCGTAGCGGTTCACCCCCCCCAGCTGCACGCCCACCACCCCGGCGTAGATCGCCTGGGAGAGGCCGGCGTTGGGGGAGGGATCGGGCCGGCCATCCCGCAGGGCCCGGCCCACCAGGGCCGGCCAGCGGCCTGGAGGCACCCCTGCGGCCAGGGGCAGGCTGAGGGTCACCAGCCGGCAGGGCAGCCACACCAGCAGGTCGTCCAGGCGGGCGCCGGCGGTGCCCAGCCAGCGCAGCCGGCCGCGCCGGTAGCCGAGCATCGAATCGAGGGTGCTGGCGGCCTTGAACCCCCAGGCCAGGGCCAGCGGGCCGGGCCCGGCCCACCCGCCTGCGCTCCACAGGCCGGCGCCCACCAGCATCCAGAACAGGGGAGCGAACAGGCCGTCCACCGCGTTTTCACTGGCGGTTTCGGCCAGGGCCCGCAGGATCTGGGGTCGGTTGAGCCCGGCGGTGTCGCGGCCCACGATCCAGTCGAGCTGCTGGCGGGCCGGCTCCAGGGCTGCGGCGGGCGCCCCCGGATCGGCGGGCAAGGCTGCCAGCACCGCCTCCACCGCCAGGGCCAGGCTGCGACCGGCCAGGGCGCTGGCGAGGGCCAGCAGCACCATTAGCAGGCCCAGCTCCCGGCAGCCCTGGCTGAGCGCCAGCCGCTCCAGCAGCCAGCCGGCCATGCCGCTTGCCCCCACCAGCAGCAGGGTGATCAGGCCGCCGCCCAGGCGCAGGGCCCAGGGGCGCTCGCCGGCCCAGCCTTCTGCCAGGCCGCGCAGGCGTGTGATGGCCCAGCCCATCACCTCCACCGGGTGGGGACACCAGCGCGGGTCCCCCACCAGGCGGTCGAGCCCCAGGGCCAGGGCTACCAGCAGCAGGGGCTGGATCAGGCGGCCTTCAGCCAGGAGAACATCGAGCGCAGGCCCTTGCCCACCTGCTCGATCGGGTGGGCGGCATCGCGCTCGCGGATCTTCGCCATCTCGGGCTTGCCGGCCTCGCACTCGGCCACGAAGTTGCGGGCGAAGGTGCCGTCCTGGATGTCGGCCAGGATGCGCTTCATCTCGGCCTTGGTGTCGGCGGTGATCAGGCGCGGGCCGCTCACGTAGTCGCCGTACTCGGCGGTGTTGGAGATCGAATCGCGCATGGCGGTGAGGCCGCCCTTCACCATCAGATCCACGATCAGCTTCACCTCGTGCAGGCACTCGAAGTAGGCCAGCTCGGGCTGATAACCGGCTTCCACCAGGGTTTCGAAGCCGGCCTTCACCAGCTCGCTGAGGCCGCCGCAGAGCACGGCCTGCTCGCCGAACAGGTCGGTCTCGGTCTCCTCCTTGAAGTTGGTCTCCAGGATGCCGGCGCGGGTGCCGCCGATGCCCTTGGCGTAGGCCATGGCCAGGCCGCGGGCGTTACCGGAGGCGTCCTGCTGGATGGCGAACAGGGCCGGCACGCCCTGGCCGTTCTGGTATTCCCAACGCACGGTGTGGCCGGGGCCCTTGGGGGCGATCATCACCACGTCCACGTCGGCGGGGGGCTGGATCAGGCCGAAGCGGATGTTGAAGCCGTGGGCGAAGCTCAGCACCTTGCCGGCGCTCAGGTGGGGGGCGATTTCCTTTTCATACACCGCCTTCTGCGCCTCATCCGGCAACAGCACCATGATCCAGTCGGCCTTGGCGCAGGCGTCGGCCACGCTCAGCACCTCCAGACCGTCGGCCTTGGCCTTCTCCGCCGAGCGGCTGCCCTCGTAGAGGCCCACCACCACGTCGATGCCGCTGTCCTTGAGGTTGAGGGCATGGGCATGGCCCTGGGAGCCGTAGCCGATGATCGCCACGGTCTTGCCGCTCAGCAGGGAGAGGTCGGCGTCGGAGTCGTAGAAGAGCTGGGCCATCCGGGCTGGCACTGGGGCAAGGGGCAAGAGCCGAGCTTACGCAGCCGCCCTTCAGGCCTCGCTGGGGTGGGCGATCACCCGGTCGATCAGGCCATAGTCCCTGGCTTCGGCGGCGCTGAGGAAGTAGTCGCGGTCGGTGTCCTTCTCGATCTTCGCGAAGGGCTGGCCGGTCATCTCCGCCATCGAGTGGTTGAGCATGTCCTTGATCCGCAGGATCTCCTTGGCCTCGATCTCGATATCGGAGGCCTGGCGCTGGCTGGTGCCGCCCAGGGGCTGGTGGATCATGATCCGGCTGTGGGGCAGGGCCAGGCGCTTGCCCTTGCTGCCGGCCGCCAGCAGGAAGGCGCCCATCGAGGCGGCCAGGCCCACGCAGATCGTCACCACGTCGCTCTTGACGTACTGCATCGTGTCGTAGATCGCCAGGCCGGCGGTCACCGATCCCCCCGGGGAGTTGATGTAGAGGTAGATCGGCTTGGAGCTGTCCTCCGAGTCGAGGTAGAGCATCTGGGCCACCAGGGCGTTGGCCACGGCGTCGTTCACTTCCGAACCCAGGAACAGGATCCGCTCCACGCCCAGGCGCGTGTAGATGTCCACCCAGCGCTCGTACTGGCTGCCGGGCAGGCGGTAGGGAACGCTGGGGGTGCCGATGGGCATGGCTCAGGGGTGAGGGGGTGGTGGAGTGCGGAACGGTGTGGCGAGGAAGCAGGCGCGGTGGGCCTGGGGGGCCGGGCCGATCGCTCAGCCGATGCCGGCCGGGCTGCGGTCGGCGCTGGGCAGCTCGGCGCCGCCGCCGGGCAGGTCCTTGCGGCTGCTCAGCACCCGGTCGATCAGGCCGTAGTCCAGGGCCTCCTGGGCGGTGAGATAGGTCATGCGGTCGGAATCGCGCGACAGCTGCTCCACGCTCTTGCCGGTGTTCTCGGCCAGCATCTCCAGCATGGTGCGCTTGTTGTGCAGCACCTCCTGGGCGCGGATCTGGATGTCGCTGGCCTGGCCGCGGGCGCCGCTGCGGGGCTGGTGCAGCACGATCGAGGCATGGGGCAGGGCGGCCCGCTGGCCCTTGGTGCCGGCGCTGAGGATCATCGCGGCAGTGCCCATCGCCTGGCCGATGCAGATCGTGTGCACCGGCGGCTTCACATAGCGGATGGTGTCGGCGATGGCAAAGGCCTCGGTCTCGAAGCCGATGGCGTCGCCGGTGAACCAGGAGGTGCCGGTGGAGTTGATATAGAAGAAGATCGGCTTCTCCGCGTTGTCGAACTCCAGATAGAGCAACTGGGCGATGATCAGCTCGGTCACGTCGATGCCCATCTGGCGCTTGGCGTCGTCGTCGCTGAACAGCGGCAGGCCCAGGTACACGATCCGCTCCTTGAGCAGCAGGGAGGGCAGATCGGGCGGCGGCGTGCGCATCACGGCGGAATCGCCGTAATAGGGGGCTGACACCGACATCCGCAGACCTTTGGCTGGCACTGCGATCGAGCCTAGCGGGAGCGCCCCTTGGGACGCTCGGCCCGGGCGGCGCCAGATCGGGGCTCCTGGCCGCCTTTCTCGCCGCCGGCATGGGCCCCCTCCAGCCGGGCGAACACGATCCGGCCGGTGGGGTTCTGCAGGGCGCCGGTGACCACCACCGCCAGGCGCTCCCCCTGGCGGCCGCGGGCCCCCTCCACCACCACCATCGTGCCGTCGTCCAGGTAGCCCACCCCCTGCTCGGCCTCCTTGCCGTCGCGCACCACCTTCAGCTGCAGCTCGTCGCCCGGCTGCACCTCCGGCCGCAGGGCGATCACCAGCTCGCTGAGGTTGAGCACCTTGAGTTCCTTCACCTCGGCCACCTTGGCCAGGTTGTAGTCGGCGGTGAGCAGGGTGCCGCCGGTGTCGGCGGTGAGGGCCTGCAGCTTGTCGTCCACCCCGTTGCCCTCGTAGCGGGTGCTGTTCACCACCAGCCGGCGGCCGTACTGCTCGCGCAGCTCGCTGAGCAGCTTGAGGCCGCGGCGGCCCCGGCCCCGCTTGTCGGCGTTGGCCGAGTCGGCCAGGGCCTGCAGTTCATCGATCACGCACTGGGCCACGATCACCTGGCCCTCCAGCAGGCCGGAATCGAGCAGGCCGCGGATGCGGCCGTCGATGATCACGCTGGTGTCGAGGATCTTGGCGCTGGCGGGCTGGAGCACCCCCTCGGCCACCAGCAGCGCCTCGGCATTGCTGGGGGAGAACAACCTCAGCAGCGTGCGCCCGTGCACCTCGGCCAGGTTGTAGCCCGACACGCCGAAGAACACATTGCTGAGCACCGCCGCCAGCGGCTTCACGAACACCACCTCCCAGGGCAGCGGCAGCAGCAGGATCGGCGCCAGCAGCAGGTTGGCCACCAGCAGGCCCAGGATCAGCCCCACCGCCCGGCTGATCAGCAGGTCGGTGGGCATCGAGCGCACCTGGCTCATCAGCCGCCTGCGCAGCTGGCCGAAGAAGAAGCCCGCCAGCAGCCCGAAGAAGGCGCCGAAACCGCCCAGCACCGTGCGCAGGCCCTCCGGCCTGTCCACCTGCACCAGCAGCGATTCCGGCAGCAGATCCACGCCCAGCCAGCCGGCCGCGGCGCCGGACACCAGGAACAGCACCAGGATGAGGGAGTCCACCATTCCCGTTGCCCCTGGACCTGGTCACACGCACGCAGGCAGCATGCCTGAAACCGGCGCGGCTGGCCTGCCGGGGTAACCGCCCTTGACCGTGTCCCCGCCCTGGCCGCCCCGCAGCGCCTACCTGCACATCCCTTTCTGCCACCGGCGCTGCTTCTACTGCGACTTCGCCGTGGTGCCCCTGGGGGATCGGGCGGGGGCTGAGGCGGGCGCGCCGGGATCGGCCTCGATCGCGGCCTATCTGGAGCTGCTGCACCGCGAGATCGCCACCGCCCCAGGCGGCCCTCCCCTGAGCACGGTGTATCTCGGCGGCGGTACCCCCTCCCTGCTCAGCCCGGAGCAGGTGGGGGACCTGCTGGCGTCCCTGGGCCGCCGCTATGGCCTGGCGCCGGCAGCTGAGATCAGCCTGGAGCTGGATCCGGCCAGCTTCGATCAACGGCGCCTGGCGGGCTACCTGGCCGCCGGGGTGACCAGGGTGAGTCTGGGGGGCCAGAGCTTCGACGACGGCGTGCTGCAGGCCCTGGGCCGGCGCCACAGCGGCGACGACCTGCGCCAGGCCGCCGCCTGGCTGGCCCAGGCCCGGGCCGAGGGCGCCCTGGCCAGCTGGAGCCTCGATCTGATCCAGGCGGTGCCGGGCCAGACCCGCGAGGGCTGGCGGCGGCAGCTGCGCCAGGCGGTGGCCTGCGGCCCGCCCCATCTCTCGGTGTACGACCTCACGATCGAGCCCGGCACCGTGTTCGGCCGCCGGGCCGAGCGGGGCCAGCTCCAGCTCCCCGACGACGACCTGGCGGCCGATCTGATGGAGCTCACCTGGGCCGAGCTGTGCGCCGCCGGCTACGGCCACTACGAGATCTCCAATTACGCCCTGCCCGGCCACGCCTCCCGTCACAACCGGGTGTATTGGAGCGGCGCCGGCTGGTGGGGCTTCGGCCTGGGGGCCACCGCAGCCCCCTGGGGCGAGCGCCAGGCCCGCCCGCGCACCCGCCAGACCTATGCCGCCTGGCTGGCCAGCTCCTGGCCGCCGGCTGCGGGCGATCCGCTGGCGCCGGCTGGGGGCCTGCCCCTCGATGAGCGGCTGCTGGTGGGCCTGCGCCGGCGCGAGGGGGTGCGGCTGGCGCAGCTGTTGGCGGGCGAGGGGCTGGATGGCGCCGCCGTGGCCGCCGCCCTGGCCGAGCTGCGCCAGGAGCTGGCCCCCTGGCTGGAGCGGGGGCTGCTGCTGGAAGAGGGCGCACGCTGGCGGCTGAGTGATCCGGCCGGCCTGGCCCTCAGCAATGGGGTGCTGGCCCAGCTCCTGCAGTGGTGGCAGACGCGGCTGGCTGCTGCTGGGCAATCCAGCGGCGCAGCGCCTCCACCCCCAGTTGGCGTCCCTGCAGCAGCGGCGGGCTGAAGGGGGGCTGGCGGGGGGTGAGGCCGAGCAGGTCGGCGGTGACCCGCACCTGGCCGTCGCAGGCCGGGCCGGCGCCGATGCCGATCACGGGAATGGCCAGCTGGGCGGTGATAGTGGCGGCCAGGTCGGGCGGCACGTGCTCCAGCACCAGGGCGAAGCAGCCCGCCTTCTGCAGGGCCAGGGCGTCGCGCTCCAGCCGCAGTCGGCTGGCGGCGTCGTTGCCCTGGCGGCGGTAGCCGAGCTGGTGCACCGACTGGGGCGTCAGGCCCACGTGCCCCATCACCGGAATGCCGGAGCGCACCAGCCGGTCGATCACCGTGAGGGTTTCCGGTTCGGCCCCCTCCAGTTTCACGGCGGCGGCCGGACTCTCCTTGAGCGCCCGACCGGCGGCGGCCACGGCGTCATCGGCAGCGCACTGATAGCTGAGGAAAGGCAGGTCCACAATCAGCAGCGGCTCCTGGCCCAGGGCGCAGACACTGGCCATCCCCCGGGCGGTGGCCCGGCAGTGATGGAGCATCTCCTCCAGGGTCACCGGCAGGGTGGTGGGATGGCCGAGCACCACCATGGCCAGCGAGTCGCCCACCAGCACGGCATCCGCGCCGGCCTCGGCCACCAGGGCCCCGGAGAGGGCATCCCAGGCGGTGAGCACCGTGATCGGCAGCCCGGCCTGCTTGCGGCGGGCCAGATCGGCGGGGCGCAGGGGCACGACTGAGGGGGAAGGGAGAGGCATTGCTAGCATCGCCCTGACTCGGACCCACGCGGCCCTGACGCCTAAACCTGGTCAGGACCGGAAGGGAGCAGCCACACGGGATGCTCAAGGCAGGCGTGGATTCCGGGTCACCCTCTTCCCCTGAAAACGGGGTGCGGTGCTATCCGCGCTGATGCCACCCACCTGTGTCCCACTCAGCTGGGCTCAACTTGAACAGATGTTTGGCTGAACGGATTTCAGCTGAACCGGATTCCAGCCCCACTGGGTTCCAGCCCCAGTGAATCGATGGCCTGCGGTGCCGGGGCACAGTTGAAGGCAGTGCCTGTGGAGGGAGTGCCTGTGGAGGGAGTGGCTGTGATGCCAGTGGCCGGAGGGAGCTCGTCCTGCCAGCCCATGGGCAGGGTCAGATCTCCTCGTTGCGGGCGTGGCGGTTGAGCAGGAAGGGGGGGATCTTGGCGCCGCGATCGTCGCCGCTGCCGTTGCTGGCTGGCTGGGGCGGCTCAGGATTGAAGGCCGTACCGGAGGCGAAGCTCACGGCCGGACGCTCCTGGCGGTAGGCGGCGCCGCTCTCGAAGCCCGTGGCGATCACGGTCACGTGGATCTCACCCTCCAGCCGCTCGTCCACCACGGCACCCACGATGATGTTGGCGTCGGGGTCGACCACGTCGTAGATGGCCTCGGAGGCGGTGGTCATGTCCTCCAGGGTCATGTCCTTGCCGCCGCTGATGTTGATCACCACGCCCTTGGCCCCGTCGATGCGGGCCGACTCCAGCAGCGGACTGGACATCGCCGCCTGGGCGGCCTCGGTGGCCCGGCTGCGGCCGGAACCCACACCGATGCCAAGAAGGGCTGTGCCGGCATCGGCCATCACCGAGCGCACGTCGGCAAAGTCCACGTTCACCAGGCCGGGCCTGGTGATGATGTCGGTGATGCCCTTCACGCCCATGCGCAGCACGTCGTCGGCGGCGCGGAAGGCCTCGTTGAGCGGGGCTCCGGCGATGGCGTCCCGCAGCCGGTCGTTGGGAATCACGATCAAGGTGTCCACGTGTTCGGCCAGGCGGGCGATTCCCTCCTCGGCCTGACGCAGGCGCTTGCGGCCCTCGAAGCCGAAGGGCTTGGTGACGATGCCCACGGTGAGGGCACCCACTTCCTTGGCCACCTCGGCCAGGATCGGCGCCGCCCCAGTGCCGGTGCCGCCACCCATGCCGGCGGCGATGAACACCAGGTCGGCGCCCTGCAGGGATTCCTGCAGCTCATTGCGGGATTCCTCGGCAGCCTTCTGGCCGATCACCGGGTTGCCACCGGCCCCGAGACCCCGGGTGAGCTTCTGGCCCAGCTGGGTGCGGTTCTGGGCGGCCGACTGGAGCAGGGCCTGGGCGTCAGTGTTGAGCACCCGGTAGCCCACGCCCTGCAGGTCGGAGGCAATCATCCGATTGACGGCGTTGCTGCCGCCACCGCCAACACCGATCACTTCGATCCGGGCTGACTGGCTGGGGACGATGCCGCTGCTGGGGCTCTGGCTCATGGAGAAGGTGTTCGCTGAGGCACCGTTGGCAGTTGGGCCGTCACTGCCCATGGCGCGATCTCCGCTGATCTGGGGGGCATTATGTAGGCCCGGGAGCACGTGTATCTTCCGATCCTCACACGTTTGCGGGTTTGAGCACACCAGCCATGGTGTCTTGGGCCGGAATCCCAGGCCGGTGTCTCAGGGATTGGTGGGCGTCGGGCTGGCGGGGGCCGGTCGGGCCACCAGGGCCAGCTCGGGCTGGTTGGGATCGGTGAGATCGATGCTCTGCAGGCGCTTGCCCTTGAGCTGGGCGGGCAAGGTGGCCACCAGGTGTTTCAGCACCTGCAGCCGTTGCGGGAGCTGTCCATCCCCCGGGCCCAGCCGCACCGCTCCGAGGCTGGCACTGTCGACCCAGATGCTGCCGGCCGGATCAAAGCGCAGGGTGCGCATGTCCTCGATCAGTCCGTCCCGCTGGCGGAGCAGGTCGGTGAGGGCCCGGCGGTGCCTCGGTTGCCAGCCCTTCACCAGCAGCCTGTCGGTGGTCTCGGTGCGCAGCCCCTGACCCTGGCGGGCGGTCATCCAGTTGCCCAGGCGGTCCACATAGCCCTGTTCCAGGCCCTGGAGGCCCAGGCGTTCGGCCCTGGCCACCGGTTGGCGATCCACCACCACCACCCGCAGCCGGGCAGGGGCCATCAGCCGGCTCACCCGCACCTCCTCCACCGGCAGGGTGCCGGCCAGGCCGCTGGCGATGCGGCGGGGGTCGAGGGTGAGCAGGGGCTGGGGGAAGCGGATATCGGCGGCACTGATCACCTCCGTGGTGGTGACCTGACGGCTGCCGATCACCTCCACCTGCTCCGGTCCGCTGAGGGTCCAGCCCAGTCGGAGCAGGCCGTAGCCCAGGCCGCCGGCCAAACCCAGGAACACCAGCACCCGCCAGCCATTGCGCAGGCGCTCCTGGCGCTGCTGGATGCGCAGTTGCCGCCGCCGTTCAGCGCCGGGCGAGTGGGGACGGGCCTGGCTCACAGCTCGCAACGGGAGCGGGCCATCAGCTCGCCGATCCAGCGGCGGGCCCGCTCGGCGTCGGCGAAGGGCAGGTCCTTCTGCACGCCACCACCCACCAGCCGCAGGCGGCAGGCCCCCTGGGCCTCCTCGGTGAGGGGGGCCTCGCCGGAGCGCAGGGCCAGCAGCTCCACCAGTTCCAGTTGCTTGATCACGAAGTCACCCTCGGGCTTGAGCTGGCCCGCTTCAAAGCTGCTCCAGCTGAGCACTCCATCCACCAGCCGGGCCGCACCGCAGCTGTCGAGCTTGGCCAGTTCCGCGCCCTTGGCCCACTCGCGGAACAGGTGCTGCCGGCGCCGCTCCAGCCAGCCGAGGGCCGTGAGCAGCACGAACACCAGCAGCAGTGGCAACCACAGCAGACCCTGACTCATGCCGATGGCCCCCCGGGGGAATCTAGGAGTGGCATTGTGTCGCCCCTTCCACCAGTTCGGCTACCAGTTGCTCAAGATCCACACCGGAAGCCGCCCAGAGCATCGGGTACATGCTCTGGCTGGTGAAGCCCGGCAGGGTGTTGATCTCATTGAGCCAGAGATCACCGCTGGCCTCGGAGTAGAAGAAGTCCACCCGGGCCAGGCCCTGGGCGTGCACGGCACGGCAGGCCTCGAGCGCCATCGCCCGCGCCCGCTCACTGATCCCATCCGGCACCTGGGCCGGAATCACGGTGTGGCTCTTGCCGTCGCTGTATTTGGTGTCGTAGTCGTACCAGTCGGCATCGAAGCAGATCTCGCCCAGCACGGAGGCCTGCAGGGGTGCGGCGCCGCCCCCCTTCACCGCACATTCCAGCTCGCGGGCCGTGACGCCCTGTTCCACCACGATGCGGGAATCGAGGGCGGCGGCTGCCCGCAACCCAGCCAGCAGCTCATCGCGGCTGCGGGCCTTGCTGATCCCCACCGAGGAACCCAGGTTGGCCGGCTTCACGAAGCAGGGGTAGCCCAGCTGCTGTTCCAGCCGTTCCAGCAGCGGCTCGGGATCGCCGCAGAGCTCGGCCGCATTCACACAGGCGTAGGGAACCTGGGGCAGGCCGGCGGCCGCGAAGGCGGCCTTCATCGCCTGCTTGTCCATGCCCACGGCCGAACCGAGCACGCCCGAGCCCACATAGGGCACCTGCATCAGCGTGAACAGTCCCTGGATCGTGCCGTCCTCGCCATTGGGGCCGTGCAGCACCGGAAACCACACCTCCACCTCATCGGCCCCGGCAGGCAAGCTGCCGAGACCCCGGCTGTGGGTTGGCAGCCCCGCCTGCTGCAGGGCGGCGGCGAGCTGCTCGGGGCTGGCCGGCGTGCCCTGGGCCAGCACCGCGGCGGCCAGCTCGGGGCCCCACCAGCGCCCCTGCGGGTCGATGTAGAAGCAGGTCAGCCCATAGCGGCTGGCGTTGGCACCGGCCTGCAGGCCGCGCAGCACCGTGGCAGCCGAGCGGATCGACACCGGGTGCTCCCCCGAGGCCCCGCCGAACACCAGCCCCACGCGGACTGGACCAGGGCTGGAGGGGGCGTGGGGGGAAACCTCAGGCATCGGGCCGCTCGAAGACCGCCGTGGACGGTCCAGGCAAAACTCAGGCCAGTTTGCCGCTCAGCGAGAAGGGGCGCACCTCCTCGATCAGCACGTTCACAAGAGCGCCCGGATCGATGGGCGACCCATCGGCACGCTGGCCGGGGAAGAAGGTGAGCCGGTTGGTGCGGGTGCGGCCCATCACCTGGGCCGGATCCTTGGGATTGATCCCCTCCACCAGGATCTGCTCGATGCGGCCGGCGTAGCGGGCGCTGCGTTCTTTCGCTTTCCTCTCCACCAGCGCGTTGAGCTCGCGCAGGCGCTCCACCTTCACCGCTTCGCTGAGCTGGTTCGGCCAGTCGGCGGCAGGGGTGTTGGGACGCGGCGAGTAGGCGGCGGTGTTCACCTGGTCGAAGCCGATCTCCTCGATCAGCGCCAGGGTGCGGCGGTACTGGGCCTCGGTTTCACCAGGGAAGGCCACGATCACATCGGCGCTGATCGCGGCATCGGGCATGCGCTGGCGGATGCGCTCGATGATGCGGCGGTAGCGATCCACGGTGTAGCCGCGGGCCATCGCCTTGAGCACCTCGTCGTCGCCGCTCTGGAAGGGGATGTGAAAGTGTTCGCACACCTTGGGCAGGTCGGCGCAGGCGTCGATCAGCCGCTCGGTGAAGTAGCGCGGGTGGCTGGTGGCGAAGCGGATCCGCTCCAGGCCCGGCACGTCGTGCACGAACTGCAGCAGATCGGTGAGGGTGTGCTGGCGGCGGCCCTCCGGGGTGATGCCGGGCAGGTCGCGGCCGTAGGCATCGATGTTCTGGCCGAGCAGGGTGATCTCCTTGAAGCCGCGCTCCGCCAGGCCCTCCATCTCCAGCCTGATGGCGTCGGGCAGGCGTGATTGCTCCTGGCCCCGTACCGAGGGCACCACGCAGTAGGTGCAGCGCTCGTTGCAGCCGTAGATCACGTTCACCCAGGCGCACACGCTCGAATCGCGACGGGCGGTGGTGATGTCTTCGAGGATGTGGTGCTCGCCTGTGGCCACCACCTGCTGTCCCTGCTCCACCTGGGCCAGCAGCACATCCAGGCGGTTGGCGTGCTGGGGCCCCATCACCAGATCGAGCTCGGGCACCCGCCGCAGCAGCGATTCCCCCTCCTGCTGGGCCACGCAGCCGGCCACCACCAGGGTGAGATGGGGGTTGGTGCGCTTGCGCTGGGCCTGGCGGCCCAGGTAGCTATACACCTTCTGCTCGGCGTTGTCGCGGATCGTGCAGGTGTTGTAGAGCACCAGATCGGCGCTGTGCTCGTCCTCGCCGGGTCGGTAGCCCATGGACTCCAGAATTCCGGCCATGCGCTCGGAATCCGCCTTGTTCATCTGGCAGCCGAAGGTGGTGATCCAGTAGCTGCCGCGCCCCGCATGGGGGGCCTGGGGGGCCGGAGTGGTGGCCTGGGAGAGAGTCGCCGTCATGGATTCAGTTTCGGCCATGGGCAGCCCGGGCTGACGCGGGCCCGGGGCCGTGCCAGCTTGAAGACAGCGCCCCAGCTTCGATGCGCCTTCGCCTGCGCCGCTTCCCGCTCACCAAGGCCGTGCCCCTGGCCATCAGCCGCGGCACCACCAGCGCCGTGGAGCACCTGCTGGTGACGGTTGAGCACGGCGGCCTCACGGGCTACGGAGAGACCGGCGGCTTTGACACCGGCCATCGCGCCTACGCCACCGACGTGATCGCCGCCGAACTGGAGGCCGTGGCCCCGCAGCTGGAGCCCCTGGCGCCGGAGCCCCTGCAGGCACTCGAGCCCCTGCTGGCCACCCTCAGCCCACCGGCGCGCTGCGGCCTGGATCTGGCGCTGCACGACTGGTGGGGCCAGCGGTTGGGGCAACCGCTGCACCGGCTCTGGGGGCTGGATCCAGGAGCCTGTGTCGCCACCAGCGTCACCCTCGGGCTGGGGGAGCCCGCGGCGGTGCTGGCGCGGCTCGAGCGCTGGTGGCAGCAGCTGCCCGCCACCCGCATCAAGCTCAAGCTGGGCAGCCCCGACGGCCTCGCCCACGACCTGGCCCTGCTGGAGGTGGTAGCGGCGGCTCTGGAGCAGCGGCGCCAGAGCACCGGCGTGGCCTGCGAGCTGCAGGTGGATGCCAACGGCGGCTGGGATCTCGATGCTGCCCAGGCGATGCTGGAGCCGCTGGCCCGCGCCGGGGTGGTGCTGCTGGAGCAGCCCCTGGCGCCCCAGGCCGAGGCCGCCGCGGACACCGCCGGATTCGCCGCCCTCCATCCCCACTGCCCGTTGCCGCTGGTGGCTGACGAGAGCTGCTGGAACCTGGCCGATCTGCTGCGCCTCGCCCCCCACGTGGATGGCATCAACATCAAGCTGCTCAAGAGCGGCGGCCTCGGCGAGGCCCTGTTGATGGCCCGCACGGCGCGGCGGCTGGGGCTGGGGGTGATGCTCGGCTGCTACTCCGATGGTTCGCTGCTCAATGGCGCGGCGGCCCAGCTGCTGCCGCTGGTGCGCTGGCCGGACCTCGACAGCCACCTCAATCTGATCGACGATCCGTTTGTGGGGCTGGAGCGGCGCGGCGATGTGGTGCTGCCGCCGGCGGCAGCCGGGATCGGCGTGGCGCCATGCTGAAAGCCGAACACCGGGTGGTGCTGCTGCAGCATGGCGGGCTGGCCGACCTCTCCGGCAAGACCGGCCTCACCCTGCTGCGCTACCGGCGCGGGCCGGTGGTGGCGGTGGTGGATCCAACCCAGGCCGGCCGCAGCCTGCGGGAGGTGAGCGGCATCGACCGCGATGTGCCGGTGGTGGCATCCCTGGCGGAGGCCCTGGCCTACGGACCCGAGGTGGCCGTGGTGGGTCTGGCGCCTTCGGGTGGGCGGCTGCCGGAGCCGGTGCGGGCGGATCTGGCGGCGGCGCTGCGGGCGGGGCTGAGCGTGGCCAGCGGGCTGCACAGCCGCATCGGCGACGACCCCGAGCTGGCGCCGCTGCGCCAGGATCCAGCCTGGATCTGGGACCTGCGCCGCGAGCCCGAGGGTCTGGCGGTGGCGGCGGCGCGGGCGGCGGCCCTGCCCTGCCGGCGCCTGCTGGCGGTGGGCTCCGACATGGCCGTGGGGAAGATGAGCGCCTGCCTGGAGCTGGCCGCTGCCGCGGAAACCCTGGGCATCCCGGCGCGCTTCGTGGGCACGGGCCAGGCCGGCATCCTGATCAGCGGCCAGGGGGTGGCCCTCGATGCGGTACGGGTGGATTACGCCGCCGGGGCCGTGGAGGCGGCCGTGCTGGAGGCTGGCGCCGATCTGGGACCCGAGGGCCTGCTGCTGGTGGAGGGCCAGGGATCGCTGGCCCATCCTGGCTCCACCGCCACCCTGCCCCTGATCCGCGGCAGCCAGCCCACCGCGCTGCTGCTGGTGCACCGTGCCGGCCAGCGCCACATCAAGGGCCTGCCGGAGTTGCCGATTCCGCCGCTGCCGGAGCTGATCGCGGCGGTGGAAGCCGTGGCGGCCCTGGGGCGGCCCGATCGCCAGCGGCCGCGGGTGAAGGCGGTGGCGCTCAACACCGGTCACCTGGATGCCGATGCTGCTGCCCGGGCAATCAGCGCAGTGTCTGCAGACACCGACCTGCCCTGCGCAGATGCCGTGCGGGGCGGCGCGGGCCAGCTGCTGCTGAATCTTCTGACCTGATCCGCTGGCGTGCCAGAGGTCTAAGCCGAACGTCAAACCAGCCTGACTTCTGGCCCGAGCGATCCCCAATGAGTGGACTGGACCAGCCAGAGTTTAACACTCCCAGTTGAACTGATCCGACCTCCATGGCAACGCAACAATCCCAGCAAAAGCCTGAGGTGGTTGTCTTGAACTGGAAAACTGCCAGCAACTCCGTACTGAACGGGAAGGGTAACTGGTTCAACGGAGGTCGGCTCACCCAGCTGGTGATTCAATCCAAATTCGTCAATGGTCAATGGAAGCGGCCCCAGAATTTCACGTTTAAAAACTGGAAGATCAATGGCTCTATTCGCGTTCTCGGAGTCGGCTCGAGCGCTTCCAATGCTGTTAAGCAGTCGTCGTTCAGCCTGGGACATACACGACGGATGCAGGCAGCTGCACCTACCGGAATCACCTTCTCAGGCTTGAAAATCAAAGCGAATGAGAAGATCCCGCTGATCGTGGGCCCTGGGGCCACAGGGGTCACATTGAGCAATTCCCAAATTTCGGGAACAAGCCAGAGCGTGGCCATATATCTTGATGCAGAGAGCGCCAATCATTCAATCGTCGGCAATACCTTTCGGCTCAAGGCGGATCGGGAGTTGATTGCGGTAGACGGATCCAAGGGCAATCTCATTGCCGATAACAAATTTAATCGACTTCCTTGGGGAGGAGTATATGTATATAGGAACTGTGGCGAGCGCGGCGTCGTTCGCCATCAAGAGCCTACCAATAATAAAATTATTACCAATACCTTCAACCTCGATACCTTAAAGAGTTACTGGGAGAAGAATTCCAAGAATGGTCGGCAATTTGAATATCGCTACGGGGTTTGGCTGGGCTCAAGGGATGGTTCGCGAGCTCCAAGCTATTGCGGAGCAGACAAAGGCTACCCCTTTGGCAGCAGTGTCAACAATGGAGACTTTGCTAACGATAATATTGTGAGCGGTAACAGGCGAATGGGTTCGGGTATGGGTTATTTGCTGGAGTTTGACGAGAGTCTTGGGATTGGGGGTTATAATAAATTTATCCAGAACGATGGCAAAAACAATAAAATCATATCCAATGGCGCTCACGATCCCAAAGCCCGGCGGCAATCGCAATCCTCCCGCCGAGAAGCCTTCTCCAGCGATGCCCGATTGCAGGAGGCCGCTGTTGCCGTACCCGGATCCGGCAGTCAGAAGCTGCTGCCCAGGCCATTCGTCAGCGCAGATGGTTCCTGCGGCTGCTCGACCCCGGCCGGCTTTGCCGGGGATGAACTGTTGCCGGGTGTCGCCTGAAAAAGCCCCTCCTCGGCATGCCAAGGGCGGGGCCAACAGAGAGCAAAGGGCGAGCGAGGGGACTCGAACCCCCGAATAGCGGCGCCACAAGCCGCTGCCTTAACCACTTGGCGACGCCCGCCGTGGTGCCCTGCCAATGTACCAATCCAACCTGCCCCGGCGTCCGTTTGGCCCCTGCTCCTCGAACTGGCTGGCTGGGTGGGGCGGCGGCGGCGGCGGCACTGGGCGGTGTCCTGGTGTTCAGCAATCCCCGCCCGAGCGACTTCGACGGCTTCGCTGCCGAGCAGCTGGTGGATGTGATCGAGGCGGAGGTGTGCCGGGGTGAGGTGCTGCCCACGTTGCTGCGCCTGGCCCTGCGCGACTGTCCCCGCCTGATCCGGGCCCAGCGCGGGGCGATCGGGGCCTACGTGGGACGCCACACCCGCCGCACCAATCTGGGGCTGTTGAGTATCTATCGCACCGAGTTCGGCGGCACGGTCCTGCTGGGCTGGAGCCTGCCCCGGTTTTCCGCCACGGTGCTGGGGGCCGCCGGCCAGCTGGTGATCGTGCAGGCCGGCCTCGACGCGGAGGGCAGCTGACGCCCATCCTGGGGCGATGGCCAACCCTTCAGCTGACGCATCCAGCCTGTCCGGGGAGTGGCCGGCCGGACGGCTGAGGCTGCGCCTGCCCCGCTGCCTGCTCGATCCCGGCCTGGCGCGGCTGGCGGTGGGCGAACAGGACGGACTGGTGGCCCTGGAGCTCGTGCAGCGCGAGGGGCGGGTCGTGGGCCTGCGCCCCCTGGCCGGGGAGGGGGATCCCGCTGCCCTGCCCCTGGCTCTCACGCCCCTGGTGGAGCCCCACGCTCACCTCGACAAGTGTTTCACCGCCGAGGCTTTCCCCAATCCCGGCGGCACCCTTGCCGCTGCCCTCAGGCAGAACCAGCGAGAGGCTGAAGGGCGCAGCGTGGAGCTGGTGATGGAGCGGGCGGAGCAGGCCCTTGAGCGCGCCTGGCGCCAGGGTCTGCGGGCGGTGCGCAGCCATATCGACAGCGCCGGTCCCTGCGCACACCCCAGCTGGGAGGCCCTGCTCCACCTGCGCCAGCGCTGGGCCGGCAGGGTGGATCTGCAGCTGGTGGCCCTGGTTCCGCTCAACCACTGGAGCACTCCGGAGGGCGAGGACCTCGCCCGCTGGGTAGCGGCTCGGGGTGGGTTGCTCGGTGGTGTGCTGGGCCCGCCCTATGGCCATGACGGCAAGGACCGGCAGGCGTTGGAGGCTCTCCTGGACCAGGCTGAACGCCTGGGAACGGCCGTGGACCTGCATGTCGATGAGGACGACAGCCAGCCCGGCCGCGGTGTGCAGCTGCTGCTCTCGGTGCAGCGGCAGCTGCGCACCGCCGTGCCGCTCACCTGCAGCCATGCGGCCAGTCTGGCCCTGCTGGGCGAACGCCGGCTGCAGCGGCTCGCCGAGCAACTGGCCGACGCCGAGGTGGTGGTGGTGGCCCTGCCGCTCACCAATCTCTGGCTGCTCGGCCGCCGGCCCGAGCGCACGCCGCTGCTGCGGGTGCAGGCACCGATCCCCTGCCTCCAGCGGGCCGGGGTCACTGTCGCCCTCGGCGGCGACAACGTGCAGGATCCCTGGTATCCAGGGGGTGATTTCGACCCGATCGAGCTGCTGCGGCTCGCACCGCTCACCAGCCATCTCTGGCCGGCTGAGCGCCAGGGGCTGGCGCCCTTCACCACCGCGCCGGCCCGATTGCTGGGCCTGGAGTGGGATGGCCTGGTGCGGGAAGGGGCGCCGGCCGATCTGGTGCTGCTGGCCGCCGGCAGCTGGAGCGAGCTGCTGGCCCGCACGCCCCAGCGGCGGGTGCTGCGCGGCGGCCGCTGGCTGCCCCCACCGCAGCAGCAGCTCCCCTCCCCCCTGCTGGAGGCCAGCATGGGCTGAGCTGCCGAGAGAGCCCCGTGTCGTCCCTGCCGCCGCGTCCCAGCCAGGCCACGATCGATCAGCTGGCCGCCGACCTGGGCCGGCAGGACGACCAGCTGAGACTGGTCACCGCGGCCGAGCCGGCCGAGCTGGAGCGGCTCTCGCGCGACTACTTCGACTACTCCCCGCTGCTGGTGCCCCTGTTCAGGGGCCAGCGGGCCCAGCTGGCGGTGCGGGCCACCAGTGTGGAGCAGGTGCGGCTGGTGGCCGGAGCCTGTGCCCGGGCCGGCGTGCCCCTCACCCTGCGCGGTGCCGGCACCGGCAACTACGGCCAGTGCGTGCCCCTGGCCGGCGGCGTGGTGCTGGACCTCACCGGTTTGAACCGCCTGCGCGATCTCGACGCCGGAACCGGAGTGATCGAGGTGGAGGCCGGCGCCCTGATGGCGGTGGTGGATCAACAGCTGGCCGCCCGCGGCCGGGCCCTGCGGCTGCTGCCCAGCACCTACCGCAGCGCCAGCATCGGCGGCTTCATCGCCGGCGGCTCCGGCGGCATCGGTTCGCTGCGCTGGGGCTTTCTGCGCGATCCCGGCAACCTGCTCGGGCTGGAGGTGGTCACGGTGGAGCCGGAAGCCCGGCTGCTGCGGCTGGATGCCTCCGCCAGTGAGCCGCTCAACCACGCCTACGGCTGCAATGGCATCATCACCGCCCTGCGGCTGCCCACCTGCGAGGCCGTGGCCTGGCAGCAGCTGGTGGTGGGATTCGCCAGCTGGGGCGAGGCGGTGGAGGCCGGCCGGGCCCTGGCGGCCACGGCCCTGCAGCTCAATGGGCTCACGCTGCTGGAGGCTCCGATCGCCGCCCGCTCCCCCTGGCCCCAGGGCTGTGCGGCGCCAGGGCGGGGGGAGCACCGCCTGTTGCTGCTGGCTGCCCCGGACGCCCTTGAGGTGCTGGCGGCCTGGCTGGCGGCCCGGGGCGGCACCCTGGTGTGGCAGGCCCCTCAAGGTGAGAGCCGGGGCCTGCCCCTGCGGGAGCTCTGCTGGAACCACACCACCCTGCACTGGCAGGCCCAGATGCCAGGCTGGACCTACCTGCAGTTGCTGCTGCCCCAGCCGGAGCTGCCCCTGCTGCAGGAGCTCAGCCGCCAGTGGGGTGATGCCCTGCACTGGCATCTGGAGGCCGTGCGCCACCAGGGGGCAGCCCGTCTTGCGGCCCTGCCGCTGCTGCGCTGGCAGGGGGAGGCGCCGTTGCAGCAGCTGATGGCCCAGCTGCGCCAGGCCGGGGCGGTGATCTTCAATCCCCATGTGATCACCGTCGAGGACGGCGGCCTGGGGGTGATCGACGCCGACCAGGTGGCGGCCAAGGCCGCCTACGACCCGGCTGGCCTGCTCAACCCGGGCAAACTGCGGGGCTGGCTGGAGCGCTGAGCTGGGCGGGGCCAGCTGTTCCCAGGCGCCACACCCAGCCGTTCAGATCAACAGCCCAGACTCAGGCGGGTCTCCACCCCGGTGACGGGATTGGTGCCCTCGGCATCGCGGCAGAGGGCCCGCTGGTCGACCCGGTCGATCAGGGCGTCGCTGAAATCGGCGCCTGTCACCGTGGCGCCGCTGAAGTTGCTGCCCGCAGCGATCACCCCACTGAGCAGGGCATCGGTGAAGTCGGCGCCGCTGAAATCCACCTTGTCCATCAGCACGCCGCTGAGGTCGGCCCCCCGGAAGCTGGCCTCCGGGAAGGCGGCCTGGGTGAGGATCGCTCCGTGCAGGTTGGCGCCGCTGAAGTCGGCATGCCGGCCCGACGCCCCGGCAAACGAGGTGTTGGCCAGGTCCTGGCCGCTGAAATCAGCCTCGTTCTGGTTGGTGAGGGTGTAATCCACGCCCGTGAACTCCGCCCATGCCGCACCCACCGGCAGCAGCAGTGCCAGCAGGCTGAACAGCAGCCCCAGCAGCAGGGGCCGCAGCGGGCGGCAGAGCAACCGCTGCGGCCTGGACGGGGGAACCGGGGGCATGGACGACAGCGCCGGGCGGGACCCGTTCACTCTGCCGCGGCGGCCACACCGAGGTGGGTGCGGATGCGCTCCAGTGCTGCCCGCTCCTCGGCGGACACCTTCTCACCGGAGCCGAACAGGCCCTTGCCGGCTGCCTCCGCCACGGCCACGCAGCCGTCCACGATCAGCTGGCAGTACTGCTGCACGGTGGCCGCATCGGCTTTCTGGCGTGCCAGCTCCAGGGCGGCGTCCACTTCCTCGAGGGCCCGGTCGAGCACGCGGCCACCGCGCACGTCCTCCGGGTTGATCTGCAGCTTCTCGGGGCGGATGCCCTCCTTGAGGGCCTCCGGGCTGAACAGGCCGGCGATCAGGGGGTTGTCGGCGTAGCGCTGGGCCGCGGCGGCCAGCTCCCGCCCCAGGGCCAGGGCTTCCTGGGCACTGGAGATCACCCCCATGTCCACGGTCATCACGGCCAGGGCTGCCGCCAGGGGGGCGCCCATCAGTTTGCTGCGCTCGTCTTTGCTGAGGTCCAGGGTCATGGGATTGGCAGGGCAAGGGAGCTGCGGCGGCCAGGCAGGCTTGCCGCAGGAACGCCCTTCACTCTGGCCAGGCTGCCCCGATCCGTCAGCCGTCAGCTCGAGCCGTCAGCTCCAGCCAGCAGATCGCCGATCAGGTAGAGCGAGCCGGCCACGATCAGCCGCTCGCCACCGGCGCGGTGCTGCGCCAGCTGGATGGCCTGTTCCAGATCCGCCGCCGCCTCCAGCTGCTGGGCCAGTTGCGGCGCAGCGGCGGCCAGGGCGTCACGACTCCAGCTGGCATGGCCCGGCACCGGCACGATCCAGGCCCGGTCGGTTGGGGCCAGGAGCTGGGTCACCAGCTCTGCTCCCTGCTTGTTGGCCAGGATCCCCAGCAGCCAGAGGCGCGGCCCCTGCCCCAGCCCGTGGCGGGCGGGATGGCGGTCGAGCTCAGCCCGCAGGGCAGAGGCGGCAGGCGGGTTGTGGGCCCCGTCCAGCAACAGGGGAACGCCGCACCAGTGCAGCTGCTGCATCCGGCCGGGCCAGCGGGCCTGGGCAAAGCCCTGGCGGATGGCGGCGACGCCCACGGGCCAGCCCCGTTCGGCCAGGGCCTCGAGCATGCCCAGCGCCACGGCACCATTGGCCGCCTGCACGCTCCCGGCCAGGCCGCAGGCAGAGAATTCGCCCTGGATCTCCAGGCTGCCATCGGCCGCCTGGGCCAGGGGTTCCCGCCAGCGCAGCTGGGCTCCCATGGTCTCGGCCTGGCGCTCAAGCACCGCCGTCACCGCGGCTGCCTGGGGCCCGCTCACCGCCACGGCCCCGGGCTGCAGCACGCCGGCCTTCTCGGCGGCGATGCTGGCCAGGTCGGGCCCGAGCCATTCGCGGTGGTCAAGTCCGACCGTGGCGAAGCCGATCACGCCGCGATCGGGATGGCAGCTGGTGGCATCGAGCCGGCCGCCCAGACCCACCTCCAGCACCACCAGCGGCAACTGGGCTTCGGCGAAGGCCAGAAAGGCGGCGGCCGTCACCAGCTCGAACGGCGTGAGCTGGTGGCGCTCGACCACCTCGCGGGCGCTGCGCAGATGGCGGCGCAGAACGGCGGCCGGGATCGGCTCGGGCCCCAGCAGGATGCGCTCGGTCCAGCTCACCAGGTGGGGCGAGGTGTACAGGCCTGCGCGGATGCCCGCCGCCAGCAGGCTGCGTTGCACCAGGGTGCAGATCGAGCCCTTGCCGTTGGTGCCGGCCACCTGCACGGCGGCAAAGCGACGCTCGGGATGGCCCAGCTCGGCCAGGGCCCCCTGCAGACGGCCCAGGCCCAGATCCACGCCGCGATGGCTGAAGGGCTCGATCAGGTCGGCGAAGGAATCCAGCACCGTTTCAGCGTCTGGGAGGGGTCGGGATGGCTCAGACCAGACTGAGCAGGGCCCGTTCCAGCAACTGCACGGCCTGGCGGATCTGGCGGGTTTTGATCGTGAGGGGTGGTACGAAACGCACCACGGTGGGGCCGGCCGGTACCACCAGCAGACCCTGGGCGAGGGCGGCCTTCACCACCGCCGGGGCAGCCGGAGCTTCGGCCCGCAGCACCAGACCCTGCAGCAGCCCCCAGCCGCGGCTGCCGGCCAGCAGCTGGGGGTGGCGCTGCACCAGGGCGCCCAGTTCCTGTTCGAGCACGGCCCCCACGCGGCGCACCTGGGTGAGCAGATCGCGGCGTTCCAGTTCGGCCAGCACGGTGAGGCCGGCGCGGCAGGCGAAAGGATTGCCGCCGAAGGTGCTGGCGTGGTCGCCGGGACGGAAGAGGTCGCAGTGGTGTTTCACGGCCAGGGCACCGATGGGGATGCCGCCGCCCAGTCCCTTGGCCAGGGTGAAGGCGTCCGGTTCCACCCCCAGCTTCTGGTAGCCCCACAGCTCGCCGCTGCGGCCCACGCCGACCTGCACCTCGTCGAAGATCAGCAGGATGTGGTGGGCATCGCAGAGCTCGCGCACCCGGCTGAAGAAGGCCAGCTCGCCGGGATGCACGCCCCCTTCGCCCTGCAGGGGCTCAAGCAGCACGGCGGCCACCCGGGGACCGCTGGCCTCGCACTCCGCCAGCAGACTTTCAAATGCGGCCGTGTCGTTGTAGGGGAAGTAGCGGAAGCCCTGCACCATCGGCTCGAAGCCCTGGTGGTACTTGGGCTGGCCGGTGGCGGTGACCGCGGCCAGGGTGCGGCCGTGGAAGCTGGCCTCGGCGGTGAGGATCAGGGGCCCCTGCTCCGGGCTGATGCCGCGCACCAGCTGGCCATACTTGCGGGCCAGCTTGATGGCCGCCTCATTGGCCTCAGCGCCGGAATTGCAGAAGAACACCCGGTCGAAGCAGCTGCGGGCCGTGATCGCCTCCGCCAGCTGCTGCTGTTCCGGGATCCGGTACAGATTGGACACGTGCTGCAGCCGGCCCAGCTGGCGGTTGAGGGCCTTGCGCAGACGCGGGTCGCTGTGGCCCAGGGTGCACACGGCGATGCCGGCCACGCAGTCGAGGTAGCGGCGGCCGTTCTGATCCCACACCCACACACCCTTTCCTCTCACCAGCTCCACAGGGAAGCGGGCATAGGTGTCCATCACCGGGTTGGTGGGGTCCGGGGCTGGCGGGATGGGAGCGGTGGGACTCGAACCCACATGCCCGAGGGCGCTCGATTTTGAGTCGAGTCCGTCTACCAATTCCGGCACGCTCCCGATTGCTGGAGCTTAGGCGGCCAGGTGGGGGCTGGACTGCTGGCTGTGGAGGAGGCTGGCGGGATCAATCCGCTGGATGGAGGCCCCCACCGCATTCAATTTGTGCTCGATGCCGGCGTAACCCCGATCGAGGTATTCCAGGCCGTACACCTCGCTCACCCCTTCCGCCGCCAGGCCGGCCAGCACCATGGCCGCGGATGCCCTGAGATCGCTGCCCTTCACAGGGGCAGCGCTCAGCCGGGCCACACCGTCCACGAAGGCGGTGTTGCCATCGGTACGGATCGAGGCGCCCATGCGCTGCAGTTCAGCCACATGCTGCAGGCGATTCTCGAAGATCTTTTCGCACACCATGCTGGAGCCTTCGGCCGTGGCCAGCAGGCTCATGAACGGCGCCTGCAGGTCGGTGGGGAAACCGGGGAAGGGCTGGGTGCGCAGATCCACGGCCCGGATCCGTTCCGCCTGGATGGTGAGGCCGTCGCCATCGCGCGCGATCCGGCAACCGGCTTCCTCCAATTTGGTGAGAACAGCGCCGAGGTGCTCGGGAATCACGGGTGCCACGCGCAGGGCGGAGCGGGTGATTGCGGCGGCCAGCAGGAAGGTGCCGGCCTCGATACGGTCGGGGATCACGCTGTAGTCGGCACCGTGCAGCCGTTCCATGCCGGCGATGGTGATGGTGGGCGTGCCTGCGCCCCGGATGCGGGCGCCCATGGCCAGCAGCAGATCTGCCAGATCCACCACCTCAGGTTCCTGGGCGGCGTTCTCGATCACGGTTTCGCCGTCGGCCAGGGCTGCAGCCATCATCAGGGTTTCAGTGGCACCCACGCTGGGGCAATCCATGTGGATGTGGGCGCCACGCAGACGACGGTTGGGCCCGGGAACGACTGCAGTCACCACACCGTGCTCGATCGTCACCTGGGCGCCCATGGCCTTGAGGCCCTTGACGTGCTCCACCACAGGACGGGTACCGATCTGGCAGCCACCCGGCAGGGGCACCTTGGCCATGCCCATCCGGGCCAGCAGGGGGCCGATGCAGAAGAAGCTGGCCCGGAGGCTGTTCACGAGCTCGTAGGGAGCGGCTGAACAATTGATCTCCGACCCGTCCAGCTCGAGGGTGTCGGCGGAGCGGCGCACCTTGCCGCCCAGGCTCACCAACATCTCACCCATGCCCACGATGTCAGTGAGGGGAGGGACGTTGCGCAGGAGAATCTGATCTCGGGTCAGCAGGCAGGCGGCCATCAGCACCAGGGCTGAATTCTTGGCGCCACTCACGCGCAGTTCGCCGCTCAGGTGGCGTCCACCACTCACCAGGAGATGGGGACGCTGCAGGTCGGGGGACATGGAGGGCACGGCAGCTGCTGTCGCCGCTTCGCCGCTGGGGACAGAGCCGGAGGGCGATGTCGCGGGAATAGAAGCGGGGACAGCAGAGAGCGTCACGTAAGGCTGTCCATCGGAATTGCCCAGGAATAATGACAACAAATCCCCCAATCGTCTAGAAGGCCGCTGTCAGAACTGGCTGACGTGCCTCCGCACCACAGCGTGCCGGTGGGGCTGCGCCCGCTGGAGGGGGTCCGCCATGTCGTAAGGTTCAGGGGTCACTGCGGTGACGGCCACGCGGATGTGGCGGAATTGGTAGACGCGCTAGTTTCAGGTACTAGTGGCAGCAATGTCGTGGGAGTTCAAGTCTCCCCATCCGCACTGAAACCTTATGATTCTCTTAAAGATCTCCAACGCATCCGAGCTGGTTGCATCGAAGATCGGCAAGTTTCTGGAGAGTCTCACGCCCGACTCTCTGGACCAGACCACCGTGGAGGATGCGGTGATCGGCAAGCTCATCGAGAACCTCCGCGCCGAGGGCATCAAGGGCGAGGTGGCTGCCGTGCGGGGTGTCGACCTCGACAGCAGGCAGCTGGTGCTCGATGGAACCGCCAAGGTGCGCCGCCACGACCAGTTCTGATCTGGAGGCGCTGATCAGCAGTCGCCGTAACCCCCTGGTTCGCCAGCTGAGACGGCTCCACGAGGGGCGGGGCCGTCGGGAGCAGGAGCTGATCCTGCTTGAGGGCACCCATCTTCTGCAGGAGGCGATCCGCCTGGGACAGGCGCCCCGCCATCTGCTGGCCACGGAGGCCTGGATGGCGGCCCATCCGCCCCTGCTGGCCGCCCTGCCGCCCGGCTGCCGCCTGCACAGGGTGAGTGAGGAGGTGCTGCAGGCCGTGGCCAGCACCCAGCATCCCGATGGGGTGGTGGCCACCGTGGTGCCGCCGCCGGTCGCTTCCGGGCCAGACGACGGCCAGGCAGCAGCGACCAGCGCCGCAGGGTTCTGGCTGGTGCTCGACACGATCCAGGACCCCGGCAACCTCGGCACGCTGATGCGCACCGCGCTGGCGGCCGGGGTGCGCAGCCTGTGGCTGGCCGATGGGGCGGATCCCTTCCAGCCCAAGGTGTTGCGCGCTTCCGCCGGGGCTGCCCTGGCCCTGCCGCTCTGGCGCGGCAGCCGGGCTGAGCTGGCGCAGCGCCTGCTGCTGTTGCGGGATCGGCATGGCGTGCAGCTGCTCGCCACCGTGCCGCCGGAGCAGGGCGGGCAGCCCTACTGGCAGCTCGACTGGACAGCGCCCACGGCCCTGATGCTGGGCAGTGAGGGGGCGGGCCTGGCCGGAGAGCTGCAGGCTCTGGCCAGCCAGCGGGTCACGGTTCCCCACAGTGCGGCGGTTGAGTCGCTGAATGTGGCGGTGGCGGCGGCCCCGCTGCTGCTGGAGCGCCTCCGGCAGGAGAGAATGCCGGCCAGCTGAACAGTGGCCCCCGGTGAGCGCTGCCCCCTCCATGTCTTCCGGCTCCGCAACCGGGTTTGATTTCGATGTGATCGTGATCGGCGCCGGCTACGGCGGCTTCGACGCCGCCAAGCATGCGGCGGAGCACGGCCTCAGCGTGGCGATCGTGGAATCGCGCGACATGGGTGGCACCTGTGTGAACCGTGGCTGCGTGCCCTCCAAGGCCCTGCTGGCCGCCAGCGGCCGGGTGCGGGAGCTGGCTGACGCCGAGCACCTGGCCGGCTTCGGTATCCATGCCGCGCCGGTGCGCTTCGAGCGCCAGAAGATCGCCAACCACGCCAACCAGCTGGTGGCCACGATCCGCGCCAACCTCACCAGGACCCTGGAGCGCGCCGGCGCCACGATCCTGCGAGGCAAGGGCCGCCTGGCAGGCCACCAGCGGGTGACGGTGCGCGAGAGCGGCAGCGGCGTGGAGCGCACCTATTCCGCCCGCGACGTGATCCTTGCCACCGGCTCGGAGCCCTTTGTGCCCCGCGGCATCGAGACCGACGGCCGCACCGTGTTCACCAGCGATGAAGCGGTGAGCCTGGAGTGGCTGCCCCGCTGGCTGGCGATCATCGGCAGTGGCTACATCGGCCTGGAATTCGCCGATGTGTACACGGCCCTGGGCTGCGAGGTCACGATGATCGAGGCGCTCGACCGGGTGATGCCCACCTTTGATCCCGACATCGCCAAGATCGCCGCCCGCAACCTGATCGACGGTCGCGACATCGACGCCCGCGCCGGCCTGCTGGCCCGCAAGGTGACTCCCGGCTGCCCTGTGCAGATCGAGCTGGCCGACATGCAGACCAAGGAGCTGGTGGAAACCCTGGAGGTGGATGCGGTGCTGGTGGCCACCGGCCGGGTGCCGAGCAGCGCCGAGCTCAACCTGGCGGCGGTGGGGGTGGAAACCGAGCGGGGCTTCGTGCCGGTGGACGACCACATGCGCGTGCTGGTGGGCGGTGAACCGGTGCCCCACCTGTGGGCCGTGGGGGATGTGACCGGCAAGATGATGCTGGCCCACACCGCCGCCGCCCAGGGCACCGTGGCGATCGACAACATCCTGGGCCACGCCCGCCGCATCGACTACCGCTCGATTCCGGCCGCCACCTTCACCCACCCGGAGATCAGTTCGGTGGGCCTGAGCGAGGCCGATGCCAAGGCGCTGGCGGCCCAGGAGGGCTTCGAGCTGGGATCGGTGCGCAGCTACTTCAAGGCCAACTCCAAGGCCCTGGCCGAGCTGGAGAGCGATGGCCTGATGAAGCTGCTGTTCAACAAGGCCACCGGTGAGGTGCTCGGCGCCCACATCTACGGTCTGCATGCCGCCGACCTGATCCAGGAGATCGCCAACGCCGTGGCCCGCCGCCAGAGCGTGAAGCAGCTGGTCAACGAGGTGCACACCCACCCCACCCTCAGCGAGGTGGTGGAAGTGGCCTACAAGCAGGCCGCCATGGCTGTTGGCTAGCGCCATCAGCTGTGGGCTAGCCCGATCAGCTGCGGGTCTGGGAGGGCTTCTCGGCGAAGCGTTCCTGGTAGTGACGGGCCGTGGTGCCATTGCCGGGCAGCCCGCACTGGCGTAGGGCCTCGACCATCCCTGGCCGGCGCCCCCCCTGCAGCAGCAGCTGGCGCAGCCGGGCAAGACGCAGCTCGCGCAGGCTCTGGAGGGGCCGTTTCTGCAGGTGGCGCCGGAACGCCATCTGCAGGGCCCTGGGCGACACGCCCGTTTCCCTGGAGAGGTCGGCCAGGCTGAGATCGTCCGCCAGCCAGCGGTCCATGGCGCGCAACGTCTCGATCACGTGCCGCCATCCCTGGTCCTGGCGGGCATTGGCGGAGCTGGGAACGGCGATCAGCGCATCCACCAGCAGGTCGAGCAGCTGGGGTTCCAGCACCAGCCACTCCTGGCTCAGGCCCTGGTCGGCCAGGGAGCGCAACCGGCGGATTGCCAGGCCCAGGCGGATGCAGGCTGGATTGCTGCCCTCCAGGGAGCCGACGTCATCCAGAACCAGAAACGCCGTGAGTTGCCGGCGGTCGGCTGCCAGCAGCAGCTGTTCCAGGGGGATCTGCAGGGTCCAGCAGAGGGATCCCGGTGCGTGCTGCCGGCCGGGAAGATGGCCGTGCAGGTTCCAGGGCGTGCCATCCGGCTGTTCCTGCCAGGTCAGCTCCAGCTGATCGGGTTGGCCCTCGGGCCATGGCGCGGGGGAGCGCAGGCTGAGGATGGGACCGTGGACGCAGGCGCCCGGAGCTGGGGGGCGCTCACCGAGCTGCAGGCTGGCAGGGCTGTGCAGAGCGACACGGGTACGGCCCTTGAGCTGCATGGACATGGGCAGGTAGGTGCCCAGGAGAACGTAAAAAAATTTAGGTCCGGCCTTCGCGAATTGGGGCATGGGCCAGCACCGCTCTGGTCGGCACCGCTCGGGCAGCGCGGTCAACAGCTTTACGATCAGGCCAGCCCCCGTTCCCCACCAACCCGTTGGAGATCCGCCGCCGGCCCCCGAATCCATCCGTGAAGGTGGCGCACCTGGAATACGCCATCCCGCATCAGCAGGGCGAGCCGCGCTCCATCCTCGAGCGGATCGTGTGGGAGAAGGACCGGGAGGTGGCCGCCTCCCGGGAGCGCCTGAGCCTCCAGAAGCTGCAGCAACAGGTGGCCGAGCTGCCCGCCACCCGCGATTTCCTCGCGGCCCTGCGCGCCAGCTGCCGCAAGCCGGCGGTGATCGCCGAGGTGAAGAAGGCCAGCCCCAGCAAGGGGGTGATCCGGGAGGACTTCGACCCGGAGGCCATCGCCCGCGCCTACGGCGCCGGTGGCGCCAGCTGTCTGTCGGTGCTCACCGACAAGGCGTTTTTCCAGGGCGGCTTCGAGGTGCTGGTGCAGGTGCGCCAGGTGGTGGACCTGCCCCTGCTCTGCAAGGACTTCATCCTCAGCCCCTACCAGCTCTACCAGGCCCGGGCGGCCGGGGCCGACGCCGCCCTGCTGATCGCGGCGATCCTCAGCGACCAGGACATGGCCTACCTGCTCAAGGTGGCCCGCGGTCTTGGACTGGCCGCCCTGGTGGAAGTGCATGACGCGGCGGAGCTCGACCGGGTTCTGGCCCTGGACGGTGTGGAGCTGATCGGCATCAACAACCGCAACCTGGCCACGTTCCACACCGATCTGGCCGTCACCGAGCAGCTCACCGCCAGCCATGGCGAGCGCATCCGCGCCAAGGGCTGCCTGCTGGTGAGTGAGTCGGGTCTGTTCAGCCGCGACGATCTCGACCGGGTGCAGGGCGCGGGCGCCGACGCCGTGCTGGTGGGGGAATCCCTGATGCGTCAGGCGGATGTCACCGCCGCGCTGGAAACGCTGATCGGTGGCTGAGCGTCCGACCAAGCTGGTGGATCTGCTGGTGGTGGGCGCAGGCCCCGCCGGGGCCATGGCGGCCGCCACCGCTGCCCGGGGCGGCCTGGGCGTGTGGCTGGTGGACAAGCGGCAGCTGCCGCGGCACAAGCCCTGTGGTGGCGGCATGCCCTTGCCGGTGCAGGAGGAATTGCGCGATCTGGTGCCCGAGGCGGTGGTGGATACCCGGGTGCGCTGGATGCGGCACAGCTGGCGCTTCCAGCAGGCGGCGGAGGCTTCCGTGGATCCGCCGGGAACGCCGCCGGAGCAGGCGCGGGCACTGTGGATGGTGCAGCGACCCCGCTTCGACCACGCCCTGGTGCAGGCGGCGGCAGCGGCCGGGGCCCGGGTGCTGGAGGGGCACGCCTTTCAGGCGTTGGAGCGGGGTGGCGATGGGGTCACGGTCACGTTGCGCTGCCCGGGCGCCAGCGGTGAGCCGCGCTGCCTGCAGGTGCGGGCCCGCCACGTGATCGGCGCCGATGGGGCCGCCGGTGGGGTTGCCGCCTGTGTGGGCTTGCGGCCCGATCCGCGGGTCGCCCTGGCGATCGAGCTGGAGGTGCCCCACCAGTGGGATCCCGCCGACCCCCTGCTGCGCCCCGATCTGCTCCACCTCGACTACGGGGTGCTGCGCCGCGGCTACGCCTGGCTGTTCCCCAAGGCCGACCACCTCAACATCGGTGCGGGCCTGTTCCATGGCCGCGAGCGTGATGTGCGCCGCGACCCCAGGGCGCGCCAGCGCATCCGCGCCGCAATCGACGCCACCGCCGCCGCGCTCGGGGTGGGTCCCGAGCGCCTGCGGGGGCTGCGCAGCTACGCCCATCCCCTGCCCTTCTGGGATGGCCCCGAGCCCCTGCACACCCCGGACGGCCGGGTGCTGCTGGTGGGGGATGCGGCGGGCCTGATCAATCCCCTGTTCGGGGACGGCCTGTTCCATGCCATCCGCAGTGGCCGACTGGCGGCCGAGGCCCTGCTGGAGGGGCGGCCCGACAGCCATACGGAGCGGGTGCATGGGCTGCTGGCCGACGATTTCGAAGCGGCCCGCCGCCTGGCCTGGATCTTCTACGGCCTGCCCGGGCTCAGCTTCCGCTATGCCATCTCCCAGCCCCGGGCCACACCCCTGGCCGTCCGTCTGCTGGGGGGTGAGCTGTCGTTCCAGGGGCTGGGCCGGCGGGCCCTGCGTCGGATTGCCGGCGGCCTGCTCGGTGAGCTGGGCCTGCGGCCGGCTGTTGGCGGCCAGGGGCAGCAACCCCAGCCATAACAAAGCCTGTCACCGAAGACGGTGACAGGCTTCTGGCCTCGGCCTGAACCGAGGCAGCAACGGCTGGACTCGCTCAGACCTTGCGGGAGTAGAACTCCACCACCAGCAGTTCGTTGATCTCGAGGGCGACCCACTCGCGCTCGCACTTGCCGATCACCTTGGCGGAGAGCTTGGCCTTGTCGAACTCCAGGTGAGGGGGAATGTTGGCCAGACCGGGGAATTCCAGGTTGCCTTCGGCCAGCTTCCTGCTCTGCTTGCGCTCGCGGACGGCGATCACGTCGCCGGCCTTGCACTGGTAGCTGGGAATGTCCACCACCCTGCCGTTCACCGTGACGTGGCCGTGGTTCACCAGCTGGCGGGCGCCGGGCACGGTGGGGCCGAAGCCGAGGCGGAAACACATGTTGTCGAGACGGTTCTCGAGCAGCTTGAGCAGGTTGGTTCCGGTGGAACCCTCCTGGGCGCGCGCTTTCTTCACGTAGCGCACGAGCTGACGCTCGGAGATGCCGTAGTTGAAGCGAAGCTTCTGCTTTTCTTCCAGACGGATGGCGTATTCGGAGCGCTTGCGACGGGCTTGGCCGTGCTGACCGGGGGGATAGGAGCGTTTGGCTGCCTTCCGGGTGAGACCGGGGAGGTCTCCCAAGCGCCGCGTGATCCTCAGACGAGGGCCGCGGTAACGAGACATGCTGACGATTCAGGGGACAGGGACGCCGCCGGGTGGGCCATGCTGGACTTCGATCCAGCGGACCAACAGTGCAGCGCCAACGATCCATCCTATCCGTTGGCCCCGGGGCGCTTGGGTTCCCCTCCTTCAGTGCCCGCCCGCCCGATTCGGGGGGTTCCGCCCTCCCCGGTGGACCGCTCGCCCGGGCGGTGGCCGGGCTGCTGTTGCTGTTGATCGGCGCCTACCGCCGCTGGCTCTCGCCGCTGCTGGGGCCGCGCTGCCGCTTCATCCCCAGCTGCAGTGCCTATGGGCTGGAGGCGATTCAGCGCCACGGCCCCTGGCGAGGGGGCTGGCTCACCCTCCGCCGTCTGCTGCGCTGCCATCCCTTCACCCCCTGTGGCTGCGACCCGGTGCCCCACTAGATGGCCGAACTGCTGCTCTACACGCGCCAGGGCTGCTGCCTGTGTGAGGGGCTGGCGGAGAAGCTGCTGGCCCTGCAGCCTCCGCCGCGGCTGCGGCTGATCGACGTGGACAGCGACCCGGCCCTGCAGGGGCGCTTCGGCCTGGAGGTGCCGCTGCTGGCCCAGAACCTGCCAGCCGGAGAACGGCTGCTGCCGCGGGTGCCGCCCCGGCTGGCGGGGGAGCAGCTGCAGCGCTGGCTGGAGCAGCAGGGCGTGCAGCTGGAGTGAGCGCCACTGGCCTGACCATGGCCCACTCCACGCTTTGGTTGCCGGCGAGCGGCCCTGGCTGGGATCCCATTTAGAACGGTGCGCATCCGCAGCATCCAGCGATGACTTGCCTGCTCCATGCCCTTCTGCGCGAGGTGGGTCTGCAGGTGCCGCCGGGCCTGGCCAACCCGGATGTGCGGCTGGTGAGCTGTGATTCCCGCCGCCTGGGTGCCGGCAGTGTGTTCGTGGGCCTGCCCGGCACCCAGGCCGATGGCGGGCGCTTCTGGCGCCAGGCCCTGCAGTCCGGCGCGGTGGCGGCCCTGATCGGCGCCGAGGCCGCGGCTGCTGAGCCCCCTGGCGCCGACGATCCGGTGCTGGTGGTGCCCGATCCGGTGGCCCAGTGGGCAGGCCTGCTGGCCGCGGCCTTCTGGGGGCAGCCCAGCCAGCGCATGGCCCTGATCGGCGTCACCGGCACCAACGGCAAGACCACCACCACCCACCTGATCGAGCATCTGGCCGACCATGCCTGCCGGCCTTCGGCGCTGTTCGGCACCCTGGTGAACCGCTGGCCCGGCCACAGCGTCACCGCCCAGCACACCACCGCCTTCGCCGACCTGCTGCAGGGCCAGCTCGCCCAGGCCGCCGAGGCCGGTGCCCTGATCGCCGCCATGGAGGTGAGCTCCCATGCCCTCGATCAGCAGCGGGTGGCGGGCTGCCGCTTCGCCGGGGCGGTGTTCACCAACCTCACCCAGGACCACCTCGACTACCACCCCTCGATGGAGGCCTACTTCGAGGCCAAGGCCCTGCTGTTCGCCGAGCCCCTGCTGGTGGGGGGCTCAGTGGTGAATGTGGATGACCCCTGGGGTGAACGTCTCGCCGAGCGGCTCGCCCTCATCGGGGCCTCCCCGTGCTGGCGGAGTTCGCTGGAGAACCCCGCGGTGGAGCTCACGATCACCCACCTGGAATTGGGCGGTGACGGTGTCCGCGGTCAGCTGGTCAGTCCAGCCGGAACCGGCGCGTTCCACACACCGCTTGTGGGTCGCTTCAATCTGATGAACCTGTTGGAGGCAGTAGGGGTGCTGCTTCAGCAGGGCATTCCCTTGGCCCCCCTGTTGGAGGGTCTGGCGAGCTTCAGGGGTGTTCCGGGACGGATGGAACGGGTGCGGGTGGGGGACGGCACCGGTCTGCCCGCGGTATTGGTGGACTATGCCCACACCCCCGACGGACTCGATAATGCCCTGGCGGCTTGTCGGCCGTTCACCGCGGGCCGGCTCATCTGCGTGTTCGGCTGTGGCGGTGACCGTGACCGCAGTAAGCGCCCCCAGATGGGAGCGATCGCCGCCAGGTTGGCCGATCAGGTGGTGGTGACATCTGACAATCCGCGCACCGAAGATCCAACTCGCATCCTCGAAGATGTTGTGGCGGGTATCCCCACTGGCACGGACCTGCGGGTCGAGGGTGATCGGGCCATTGCGATCGCTGCCGCCGTGGCGGCAGCACGCCCTGAGGACTTGGTGCTGATTGCCGGAAAGGGTCACGAGGATTACCAGATCCTCGGCAGCACCAAGGTGCATTTCGACGACCGGGAGGAGGCTGAAAAGGCACTGCGGATGCGCCTTGTGGGCTGATCCGCAGTCATCCTGCAGGGGAGTTAAGCCAATGGCCAGGCCGCCAGGGTTTGCATCTAGGAATGGTTACTGCGGCGAGGAGCAATGTTGTCCTCCTCACTGCCGCGTAGAGCCGCCCAGCTCAGCCCAGCCAGGGCAACCGGCAGCAGCAACCACCAGGCTCGCGACCGGTTGACTGCCTGCGCTTCGTTGGCGGCCGTTGCCATGGATCGGCTGAAATCTTTTCCGAAATCCTTCCGTTCAACGTTGTCGCCGGTGAGGGAGCCGAGCTTGCCAAGCACACCTTGCTTGGCGCTGTAGGGACAGGTGAGCCTGGCGATGTTCACCCCATCCTTGGTGAGGTCGAACACGATTTCGACGCGATCGGGATCAATTGCCTTGCTGGAGATCACCTTGGCGGAATTGGTCTGCCAGCCCTGGCTGGCGGCTGATTCCAGACAGGCCTTGCGGGCCGTTTCCAGCATTGCATCGGAGTTGGCGGCATGGACTGCATCGGCCCCAAAGCCCATGGCAAGGCCTGTGACGGCTGCAATCAGAGCGCGACGCAGGCCAGAGTTGTTCACCTGGTTCATGGTTCGCAATTCAGCAAGAGGTAACAAGAAGAAAATCGAGTCCTGTGAGCCCTGGGGCAGCCAGGGCGCGGGTGGCGGGGACCCAGCACCCACAACGTATGCATGGCAGCAGAAATGGCAAGGACAATTTTCGAAGAGCAACTCATTGCGCTGAGAACGGCCCCCCATTCCGTCAGTCGTCGCGCCGAGCGAAGCGCAAGCCATGGTTTTGATTCCAACCCTGCCCGTGGGTTCGCATGCCCCGACCTTGCGCGTGCGCTCCTCTGGGGTCGGTCATGGAATGGCAATTCCTGCGTTTTCGATCAATTCGGCGATCGCTCGCCAAGGGCGGTTCGACTGGTGATGGACCGCCCTGCTTCAATTTGCATGTAACTGCTGGCCGAAATTGATTCAGCCGGCACAATGGGCTTGCTTTCTACTGCTGTGAATGGCTTCGAGTCCTTCCTTGGCCAGGAAATTCCTGGCCGAGCTTTTCGGAACCTTTTGGCTTGTCTTCGGGGGCTGTGGTAGCGCGGTTCTGGCTGCTGCCTTCCCCTACAACGAGGCGGCAACCAACCCATTTGGACTTGGATTCCTGGGTGTTTCCCTGGCTTTCGGCCTCACCCTGCTCACGATGGCCTATGCGATTGGTCACATCTCTGGCTGCCACATCAACCCGGCCGTGAGCTTCGGCCTCTGGGCTGGAGGACGGTTCCCCGGTTCCCAGATGGTTACGTACATCGTCGCCCAGGTGCTGGGAGCGGTCATCGCCGGCGGGTTTATCTACCTGGTGGCCAGTGGTCGCCAAGGGTTCGCCCTCACCGGCAGCAACCCCCTGGCAACAAATGGCTGGGGGGCCCATTCTCCAGGTGGCTACGGCTTTTTTGCGGCCCTGGTGATCGAAGTTCTGCTCACATTCTTCTTCCTGCTGGTGATCCTCGGCGCCACTGACCGGTTGGCACCTGGCGGCTTCGCCGGTGTTCCGATCGGCCTTGCCCTCACCCTGATTCATCTGATCAGCATTCCGGTCACCAACACTTCGGTTAATCCGGCGCGCAGCACTGGAGTTGCCGTTTGGGCCAGCCCAGAAGCAATGGGTCAGCTGTGGTTGTTCTGGGTTGCACCGATCGCCGGCGCCCTGCTGGCTGGCTGGGTGTACCGCAACCTGCTCAGCCACAGGTCTGAGGTGAACGGGGTGATCCCCTCGGATCCGATTTGAGCCGTTATTCCTTTAATCTCATTGATTTGATTCGTGAGGTTAAACGAGTGACCGGGGAGTTCGCTCCCCGGTTTTTTTGTTCAGCTGCGTTGCAGCCCCCGCAGGGCATGCAGCAACCGCTCCAGGTCCGCCGCCGTGGTGGTGATGTGGGTGCAGGCGCGCAGGCAGGCTGGCCCGGGAAGTGAGCGCAGCCAGATGGCCTGCTCTCCCAGGGCGGCCACGATCGCCTCGGGCTTGATTGCCCTGCCAGCGCCGTCAGCGAGGGTGAAGCTCACAAGCCCTGCCGGAGGGGGCTCCTCCAGCACAGGTTCCACGCCGGGCAGCTGCTGGAGTTCCTGCCAGAGCCGGTTGGCTGTGCTGCGGAGGCTCTCCAGGCGCTGCTCCGCCGACCCTTCAGCCTCCAGCAGCTGCAGGGAGCAGTCCAGGCCGGCGAACAGGGGAATGCAGGAGGTGGCCACCTCAAAGCGCCGCCCGTCGCTGTGGAAGGGGGAGCCTCCAGGGGCGGCCTCGGGCCCGCTGACCTGCTCCGACAGCAGACTGCGCCAGCCGATCAGGGTGGGCTGGGCTTCGGCCAGCAGCCGCTCCGACAACGCCACCACCCCCAGGCCCTCCGGACCGCAGCACCACTTGTGGCCGGTGCAGGCGTAGATGTCGGCGGCGGCGGCGGCGGCGGCAACCGGCACCGAACCCAGGCTCTGGGCGCCATCCACCAGCAGCCAGGGCCGTCTGGGGTGTGAGCTGAGCCGCTCGGCCACCCGTGCCATCGGCAGCAACTGCCCGGTGTTCCACAGCAGGTGGGAGAGCACCACCAGCCGGGTCTGGGGGGCCAGGGCCTGCTCCAGCCGCTCCAGCAATACCGTTTCCGTGTGCTCTGGGCTGCCGCGCAGGTCGCCCACCCTGAACTGCTGCACCTCCAGACCATGGCGCCGTGCCAGCTCCTGGCAAGCGGCCACCACGCCGGGATGCTCGCAGTCACTGAGCAACAGGGCTTCTCCCTGCTGCCAGGGCAGGCCCCACAGGGGCAGCACGCAGCCTGAGGTGACGTTCTCGGTGAACGCCAGCCGTGCGGGGGGCACCCCCAGCCACCGGCCGAGTCGTTCCCGCAGGCGGGTCGTGGTGGCGTTCACCAGGGGCCACACCGCCGTGGTGAACGGGCCAAGATCCTGAATGCTCTGCCAGCAGCTGAGGATTGCCTGCAGGGAAGGGTCCGGCAGGGGACCCTGGCCGCCATAGTTGAAGTAGGTCTTGTTGGCCAGGGCGGGCATCGCCGCCCGGAGTTGCTCGCCCATCCCCATCTCGGGTGATTTCCGCGATCTGATGCCGGCCGGGGCAGCAGCTGCTACCCCAAGCCGATTGTTCAACGTCTGGGTCCTCTGGTGGACCGGATGCTCAGATTGTGCCGAAGGCCACCTGGCAGGCCGTGTTCACCAGTTCGGCCTCGGCCAGGGAAGTGGGCACCTCGCCATTGAGCAGGCCGTCCTCGCAATCGGCCTCCATCTCATAGGTGTAGTTGCCGTTGGCAGCCACGAAAGTGACCTCGGTTTGATCCCTGGCTTCCACTGATCCGTAGTACAGCTTCATTGAGCTGTTGGGAACCACAACGGTGGTCTGGCGGTCACGGATTGCATTGTTCACGGCGTTGTTCACGATCAGGGCCGTGGTGAGAGCGTTGATGCCCCAGCCGAGGGCCTGGCCACCCCACCAACTCCAGTTGGAATATCCAGAGTTGTACCAGCCGCCACCCCAGGGACGGTTGTACCCCCAGTTGGGGCTTTGAGCCCAGCCTGGATAGCCACCCCAGGGCCGGTTGTATTGAACGGGTGTGATCCAGATGTTGCGACGGGATTTGTTGTATTGCTTCCACTGGTTGCTGTTCCAGGAGTTCCACTCCTTGCGTTGAGCCTGGCGATAGCCCTTGTCCTTGCCTTTCTGTTTGCCGGCATCAAAGCCCTTGTCAAAGCCCTTGTCGTAGCCCTTGTCCTTGCCCTTCTGCTTGCCGGCGTCGAATCCCTTGTCATATCCCTTTTCGAGCCCTTTTTCGCGGCCCTTTTCGCGGCCCTTTTTCAGGCCGTCCTGGCGACCTTCCTCGTAGATCTTTTCGCGTTGCTTGTCGGAGACCTTGTTCTTGTTCTGCTGCTTGTCCTTGCTTGTGCTGTCAGTGTGCTTTTTGTTCTGGGGTTGGGATTGATGGGTTTGCTGCTTGTTCTGGGGCTGGCTGGCTGGCTGGCCTTGTTTTTGTTTCTTTTTTTTCTTCTTGTCGTTGCTGTCGCTTTCCGCCAGCAACAGCTGTCCTTCAGGGGAGACCATCGCAGAGGTCCGTCCCTGCTGGATGCCAGGCAGGGCTGCCAGCGCTGGCAGGGTGCTGGTGCTGGTGAGCAGGAGGGCGGCCGCCAGGGCGCCCAGGGATTGTCCGCTCGCTTGGAACCTTGCCATGTGTTGGATGAAAGGGGCCAGTCAGGCCAAATCTGTTTCAGGTTAAGGGGGCAGGAAACGGCGGGAAACCGTCCCTTCCCATCCTGTTGCAGTGCCTCAGAGGAGCTGGCCGGCCATCACGGCCGCCACAGCTGAGAACAGGGTGATGCCCAGGGCGGTGAGGGGGTTCTGCCCCTGGGCCACGGCCAGGCTGGTGACCACACCGGCACCGATGCAGGCCACGGCCAGCTGGTTCACCAGGTCGCCATGGTCGCGGGGGCTGGGGCTTGGGGTCACGGCGGGGCCTGCAGTTGACAAGGACCGTAGGGGTGGTTGGCGAAGGGGCCACCGCCAGGGAGTTCCCTTGTTACGCCCCGTCGGAGTTCGTCATACCCCGCAATCTCGAGGCCGGCCTTGCCCGGCCGCCCCGGGCCCAGGCCTGCAACTGCTCCAGCTGCTCCCGGGCGGTGCGCGAGAGCGGCACCACCTGGCTGGCGGCGGCCACCAGGTCGGCTTCGCTGAAGTCGCGATCCTCGGCGAAGGCGAGATGCATGGCCTCGATCACCGTCTGCTCCAGTTCGGCGCCGGAGAAGCCCGCGGTGCGGTCCACCAGCACATCCAGGGGGAGCTGGTGCTCGGGCCGCCGCCGGCGGAGCTGCAGGTCGAGGATGGCGCGGCGCTCGTCGGCGCTGGGCAGGTCGAGCAGGAAGATCTCGTCGAAGCGGCCCTTGCGCAGCAACTCGCCCGGCAGCCGTTCCACCGCGTTGGCCGTGGCCACCACGAACACCGCGCTGGTCTTCTCCGCCATCCAGGTGAGCACCGTGCCCAGCACCCGCTGGCTGGTGCCGCCGTCACTGCGGGAATCACCGCCAAAGCCCTTGTCGATCTCGTCGATCCAGAGCACACAGGGGGCCATCGCTTCCGCCCGCTGGATCATCTCGCGCGTGCGCGCCTCGGAAGCCCCCACCAGACCGGCGAACAGCCGGCCCACGTCCAGACGCAGCAGCGGCATGCCCCAGCTGTGGGCGATCGCCTTGGCCGTGAGCGACTTGCCCGTGCCCTGGGGGCCCACCAGCAGCACCCCCCTGGGCAACGGCAGCCCGTAGCGGCGGGCTTCCTCGCTGAAGGCCAGGCGCCGCTGTTCCAGCCAGTGCTTGAGCGCGTCCAGACCGCCGATGTCCGCGGGAGTGGCCTCCGTGGGGCAGTACTCCAGCAGCTCGGTCTTGGCGATGGCCTGGCGTTTCTCCTCCAGCACCTCGGCCAGGTCGTCCGCGCTCAGCCTGCCGCGACGGGCCAGGGCGCGGGCGGCCAGCTGGCGCACCCGCTGGGCGCTGAGGCCATGGCAGGCGTCGCTGAGCTGATCGAGCACGGCGGGTTCCAGGGGCTCGCCGCAGGCCTGGGCGATGGAGCTCAACAATTGGCTGATCTCCTGGGCATCCGGCAGGGGTAGCTCCAGCACGGTGACGCTGTCGTCCAGCTCCGCGGGCAACTGCCAGTTGGGGGCGGTGATCACCAGGGTGCGGGCGCTCTGGCGCAGGGTGCCGGCCAGATTGCGCAGGCGCCTGCAGACGCCGGCGTCCTCGCAGTAGCGGTGAAAGTCACGCAGCAGCAGGATGGCTTCCTGCCCCGTCGGCAGGGGGTCGAGGGCGGCCAGGGCCGCCATCGGGTTGCGGGCCGCTTCCCCCTCACGGTTGGGGGCACCGCGCAGGCCGTCCACGAAATCCCAGCGCAGCAGGGGGCGGTTGCCCAGCCGCCGGGCAGCCTGCTCCAGCAAGCTCTCCACCCGCTCCTCCTCGAGGCTGCGGATCCAGAGAATCGGCGTGCGCGATCGGATCAGCAGATCGAGCTGATCGGCCCAGTCGCCGGCGGCGCTCATCGGGCTTCGGGATCCCCGTGCTGCAGGGCCTGCAGGGCGGCCCAGCGCGGATCGATGCCGCTGGTGGCGCTCCCCCAGCTGGCCGGTCCCGGGCAGTCCGGGCCGCAGCGGTTCACCACCGGCAGCTGCAGGCTGAGCTGCTCGAAGGTCCAGTGGGCTGGATCGAAGCTGCCCCGGGGATCGAGGCTTTCGCTGAGGGCGTCGGGGTCGAGATCGAGCACCGCCTCGCCCTGCTCGATCAGGCTGGTTTCCAGGCCCTGCTGACGGGCCTCCTCCCCCAGCCAGAGCAGCTCATGGCTGTGAAAGCTGAGGGGGTGGTTGAAGTGCTGCAGACAGCGGTCGCAGCAGAGGGTCACGATCGTGTTGGCCTCCCCTTGCACCTCCAGCACGTTGCCGCGGTGGATGGCCTGCACGTGGCCGCGCACCGGCGTGAGGCTGGCGAGTTGAGGCAGGGGCTGGTCGAGCTCCCAGCGGCGGCCTTCAGCCAGGCCGCTGAGCTCCTGGATGGCAACCGGCCGCAGGTCGTTCACTTCTTTCCCTTCGGTTCGAAGGGCAGGCGCTCCCCGGGGCCATTGGCCGTGACGGTCACGGCCTGCTGGGCCATCTGCTGGTCGAGGATCTTCTGGAGGTTGTCGGGCAGGGCCTCGCGGCTGAGCAGGAAGGTCTGCAGTGCCTGGAAGATGTTGGCCACCACCATGTAGAGCAGTACCCCGGCGGGCAGGGGGAAGAACAGGAACATCGCCGTGATCATCACCGGCGTGATCTTGTTGGCGGTGGACTGCTGGGGGTTGGCCGGCATGCCCATCCCCGAGAGGATCTGGGAGATGAACAGGCTGGCGCCGAAGGCCGCCACCAGCACGGCGATGTCCCAGTTCACGCCACCATCGCCCATGAAGCCCACCTGGCCGAGGGCCTGGATGAACAGGAAGCCGGTGCGGGCAGCCAGGCCGGGCACCTTGGCCTCCACCGTGGCGTCGCCCGGGGCCAGGGCGGTGATGGTGCCGTTAGGGTCCACGCTCACCACCCCTTCGCCCTTGGTGACGCTCCAGCTGGGGGCGAAGCGACTGCCGTTCTCGGCCTCAGTGAGCACACTGGAGAAGCTGGTGCCCTCCTTGGTGTGCAGGTTCACCGTGGTGGTGTCGCCGACGCCCAGCTTGGTGCCCTTCTCCAGGGTGCCGATCACCGGCACGTGGTTGCTGCTGCTCAGGAAGATCGAATGGCTGGGGCTGTTGAAGGGTTTGGGCTCTACAGCCGCGATCTGGTCCGCGGGCAGCACCTTCACGTTGAAGGTGTAGGGAACGTCGGCAAAGGGTGAGCCGCGCAGGGTGGCGAACAGGGCGAACAGGATCGGCATCTGCACCAGCAGGGGCAGACAGCCGGCCAGCGGGCTGCCGAATTCCTTCATCAGCTTGCCCAGTTCCTCCTGTTGCTTCTGGGGGTTGTTGGCGTGCTTGCTGCGGATCTCGGCCTGGCGTTGCTGCATCACCGGCTGGGCGATGCGCATGCGGCGGGCATTGCGGATCGAGCCGGCGCTGAGGGGGAAGAGCGCCAGTCGGATCACCACCGTGAGGGCGACGATCGCCAGGCCATAGCTGGGCACCAATCCGTAGAAGAAATCGAGGATCGGAATCAGCAGGTTGTCGGAGATGTAGCCGATCACAGCGCAGGGGGTGCTGGGGTGAAGGGGTCAGCGTGGCTCAGTGTGCCTGAGCGGGGGGGTGGGTTGAGGGCGACCTCAGGCGGCGATCCCCTTGGCTTTGGCGGGCTGGCCGGCCTGGCGACGCTCTTCGATGTAGGTCTCGAGTTCGCGGAATCGGGGCACCGAGCGCATCTCCAGCTTGGCGCCGTCGTTGAGCACCAGCACCATGTCGCCCCAGGCGCCGAAGCCGCGGGGCACGCTGCGCACCTCGCGGATCTGGCTGTACACCACCTGGCTGCGGTCCCGGCCCAGCCAGCCGCCGTTCACTTCGATCCGGCGGCTGGTGATCCTGAAGCGCAACCACAGGGCGCGCACGATCGCCCCAACGGCGAAGGGGATGCCGATCAGGGTGAGGCCGAACAGCAGATTGACCAGCAGGTCGCCCCGGGCCGGCCCCCCCTCGTAGAACACGGTTTCCTGGATCTGGGCGCCCGGGGAAGCGGGGGAGGACTTGCTCATCGACTCAGGCCTGCGCGCAGCAGAAGCTGATTGCATTCTCCCAGCAGGCTGGCTGGATCGCGCTCGGCGCTACCGGGCTTGCAGCTCAGCAGCAGCCACACCGGCCCCTCCGGGCGGCCGATCGGCAGCTGCTGCAGATGGGCGTGCAGCAGGCGCCGCAGGCGGTTGCGCCGAACGGCCCGCTTGTGCACCTTGCTGCTCACCACCACCCCGCAGCGCCAGGGACTGGGGCTGCGGCGGCGCTGGTCCGGGGGCAGCAGCTGGGGGTCGGCGGGGAGCCAGCGCAGCATCAAAAAGGGGCCGTGGCTGGCACGACCCCTGCGATAGAGCTGATCAAAGACCCGCTTGCCCTTGAGGCGATGCCGCTGGGGCAGGGCCATGGGGGCAGAACTCAGACAGCCAGCCGGGAACGGCCGCGGCGACGGCGCGCTCGGATCACGCGCCTGCCGGTGTGTGTGCGCATGCGCACGCGAAAACCGGAAACGCGCTTGCGCTTGCGGCTGGTTCCTTCAAGAGTGCGCTTGGTCATGGCCGGATGCTCGCTCCCCTCTGCTCGTCAGAATTGGACTGAAGAACCAACTTATCAGGCAGCGGGGAGGCAAGCCAGCGCCGGGTTGCAATGCTGCGGTCAGTTGTTGGGTGGTTCGATCTGGATCAGCCAGCTGCCCAGATAGCCGGAGATCGGCACGTCGCCGGGGGCCTGGGCCAGGGCGTTGAACTGGTACATCCCGGTGTTGAAGGGATTGAACAGCCGCATGTACACCCCGATCGTGCCGGTGTCCGGCACCGGCGTCTCCGGGAAGATCTCCAGGGCACCGCCATTTTCCGCCAGTTCAATCGTGGCTGGAATCTCCTCAACGCAGCGGGTGCGGGCCAGCATGCCGCCCTCACTCATCTTGCAGAGCTTCACCCGTCGCGGATCGATCTTGGCGTCGAACGAGGGGGGAATGGTGACGCTGAGCTTGAGGATCGCGGTCTTGCGGTCCCGCGGTTTCAGCAGCAGGAAATACTCCGCTCGGCGAAGACGCTGGGTGTTGGTGATATAGAAATAGAGCTTGCGGTAGTCGCGGTTGTTGTCCCAGCGGAACTCCATCACGCTCGGGGTTCCCTGGGCGGCCGCTGGCTGAACCAGGCGACCGGGCCCCGCGGCGCTGAGGCCGAGCAGGCCAGCGGAGCCCAGGCCTGCTGCAGCGGCGAGGCCTGCCAGGGGGCGGCCCAGCCGCGCCAGGAAGGGGTGGGCCATCGGACGTGGGTGTCTCATCCCTCGATTCTCAGCAGCCCGTGCCCAGGCCTGGTGAGATCAGTGGTCGGCCCGCTAGCTGGCGCGGTCGGGGCGCAGCCCGCTGGCCTCACGCAGGTAGGGATGGCAGGGCTGGCGCTGACCTTCCAGCCAGGCGTGGGCCAGCAGGCGGATGCAGCGCGGCAGGTCGCCCGCCACCGCCATCTGCTGGCAGTCGAGCAGGGCCACGTGCTCCCAGCCGTTGCGGCGCCGGGCGATTGCGGCAGGAAACACCGCATCCAGATCAGCCGTGACCGAGAAAGTCACCGATACCACCCGCTCCCCTGCCAGCCCATTGCGGGCAACCAGGGCATCCACCAGTTCGGCCACGGCACTGGCGATGGCCTCGGCGGTGTTGGCCTCGGCGGTGGTGGCCCCGCGCAGGGCCCGCAGTTGCAGGCCTTCGCTCATGGTCGCCAGAGCCAGAGGGGCTGGCCGGCCCAGGCCAGTTCCAGGCTGAGGGCCTGGCAGAGCGCCCGCAGGGCCGAGCGGCCCGGCAGCAGGCCGGCGAAGCGGCGAGGGGCGGCCCCGAACTCCGTGGGTCTGGTCTTGACGGGATCGAGACCCGCCAGGGTGCAGGCCAGTTCCCGGGCACGCTCCTCATCGCCCAGTTCGTCCACCAGCCCCAGGTCCAGGGCCTGGGCGCCGCTGAAGACCCGCCCATCGGCAAAGCTGCGCACCTGCTCCTCCGCCAGCCCCCGGCCCTCGGCCACCGCCGCCACGAACTGGCCGTAGCTGGAGTCGATCAGGCTCTGCAGCAGCGCCCTCTCCTCATCGGTGAGGGCGCGGTCCGGCGAGAGGATGTCCTTGTACAGGCCGCTCTTCACCGTCTCGAAACTGATTCCCACCCGTTCCAGCAGTTTGGAGAGGTTGTTGCCCCGCAGGATCACGCCGATCGAGCCGGTGATCGTGCCGGGATTGGCCACGATCGTCTCGGCGGCCACCCCCACATACACGCCACCGGAAGCGGAGATGTTGCCGAAGCTGGCCACCACCCGGCAGCCTTTCTGGCGCAGCCGCCGCAGGGCGGCGTGAATCTCCTGGCTGTCACCCACGGTGCCGCCGGGACTGTCGATCCGCAGCAGCAGAGCGGGGCACTCCCGTTGCTCCACCTGGCGCAGGGCCTTCAGCACCCGTTTGCGCGTGCCACCGGCGATCGGGCCTTCCAGCGCAATCCGGGCCAGGGTGCGACGGGACTTGCGGCGCCAGGGCCAGATCATGCGGCAACGGTGGAGATGGCTGGATCTTAAAAAGAAGCACCGATCCGGCCCAGGCCCCATGGTTCAGGCCCCGCGCTGGTCCGCCTTGCGCCTGTTGGCGATGCTCCTGCCCTTTGCCCTCTGGGGCACGGCGATGGCGGCGATGAGGCCCCTGCTGGAGGGGGGAACCCCCCTGCAGGTGGCCTGCCTGCGGCTGCTGCCCGCCGGGCTGGTGCTGCTGGTGGCGGCCCTCGGCCTGGGGCGGCCCCTCGGCGTGGATCGCCGCGACTGGCCCTGGCTGCTGGCCTTCGCCCTGGTGGATGGCAGCCTGTTCCAGGGTCTGCTGGCCCGTGGTCTGGGCCAGACGGGTGCCGGACTCGGCTCGGTGCTGATCGACTCCCAGCCCCTGCTGGTGGCCCTGCTGGCCCGCAGCCTCTTCGGCGAGGCGATCAATCCCGTGGGCTGGCTGGGCCTGATGCTCGGCCTGCTCGGCATCCTCTGCCTGGGCTTGCCCCCCTCCCTGCTGCAGCACTGGTGGCTGGACGGTCCTGCGGCCATCGGCGTCCGCGCCTGGAGCCACGGGGAACTGTGGATGCTGGCAGCCGCGGCGGCGATGGCCGTGGGCACGGTGCTCTGCCGCTATGCCAGCCGCCACAGTGATCCCGTGGCGGTGACCGCCTGGCACATGCTGATCGGTGGGCTGCCCCTGGCCCTGCTGGCCGCCCTGCCGGTGCGGCAGGGGGCGGCCTGGCTGCCCGCCTGGGGGGGGCTGGAGTGGGGCCTGATGGCCTATGCCACCCTGTTCGGCAGTGCCCTGGCCTATGGCCTGTTCTTCTCGTTTGCCAGCCGGGGTGACCTCACCGGGTTCACCGCCCTCACCTTCCTCACGCCGGTGTTCGCCCTGGTCTGCGGCGTGCTGTGGCTGGGGGAGCAGCTGCGGCCCCTGCAGTGGCTGGGTGCCGGGCTGGCCCTGCTCTCGGTGCTGCTGATCAACCGCCGCGCCCAGCTCTGGCAGGGTGGCGCGGCCGGGGCCCTGGGGGTTGCCGAGGAGGCGCCCTGATGCGGATTCTGGTGGTGAGCACCCCGGTGGGACGACTCGGCAGTGGCCGGGGCGGCGGCGTGGAGCTCACGGCCACCGCCCTGGTGGCCGGGCTGTTGCGCCGGGGCCATGCCCTCACGGTGCTGGCGGCGGAGGGGTCAGAGCTGCCGCCAGCCTGTGCCGGCGCCGAACTCTGGCTGGAGGCCGGCCAGGACCAGCCCAGCTGGCAGCACCAGCCCCGCCAGGCCGCGGTGCAGATTCCCCCCCGCTCGCTGCTGGGGGCCCTCTGGGCCCGGGCGCTGGCCCAGCAGGCCTGCTTCGACGTGATTCTGAACCTCGCCTACGACTGGCTGCCCCTGTGGCTCACGCCCCACACCACCACGCCCCTGGCCCACCTGGTGAGCATGGGGTCGGTGGCCGAAGCGATGGATCAGGTGATCGCCGCGATCGGCCGCAGCCACCCGCTGCATCTGGCTTTTCACACCGCCGCCCAGGCCGCCGATTTCCAGCTGGCGGGGCCGCCGCGGCTGGTGGGCAACGGTTTCGATCTCGACCGCTATCGCCTCAGCGAGCAGCCCCAGGCCCTGCTGGGCTGGGCCGGCCGGGTGGCGCCCGAGAAGGGACTGGAGGACGGGGCCCTTGTGGCGGCACGCCTGGGCCTGCCCCTGGCGGTGTGGGGGTTGCGGGAGGACGCCGACTACGCCCGCCGGGTGGAGGCGATGGTGCCGCCAGGAACGCTGCAGTGGCGGGGCTTTCTGCCCACTGATCAGCTGCAGGCGCAGCTGGGGCGCTGTGCCGTGCTGCTCAACACCCCCAAGTGGAACGAGGCCTTCGGCAATGTGGTGGTGGAGGCGATGGCCTGCGGTGTGCCGGTGGCGGCCTATGCCCGCGGCGGTCCGGCGGAGCTGGTGCAGGAGGGGATCAATGGGGCCCTGGCCCCGGCGGATGACCTGGACGGTCTGCTGGCGGCCGTGCAGCGGGCGCAGCGGGTGCCACGCCAGTCCTGCCGCCGCTGGGTGGAGCGCCACTGTTCCCGTGAGGCCTTCGCCGCTCGCTTGGAGCAGTGGCTGCAGGCGGTGTGCGAGAGCTGGACCCGGGGCCGATAGGGTTCCCGCAGGGGTCGTTGTCCATAGGCCCCTCGTCCATTGGGTCGTCTGTGAAGTCCACAACCCCCGCCCCGGTGCCCGCGGTTGGGGCTGGCCCAGCCCGCTGGCTGTGGCTGGCCAGCCTGGGGCTGGGTGTGCTGCTGTTCGTGTGGCAGCTGGGCGATACGGGCCTGGTCGATGAGACGCCGCCCCTGTTCGCCGCCTCGGCGCGGGCGATGGCTGAAAGCGGCGACTGGCTGATCCCCTGGGTGAACGGCCTGCCCCGGTACGACAAGCCGCCGCTTGTGTACTGGGCGATGGGAATGCTGTACAGCCTGCCCGGCCAGATGGCCTGGGACCCTCTGGGCACATGGGCCGCCCGCCTGCCCTCGGCCCTGGCCACGGTGGCGGTGATGCAGACCCTGGTGGTCACCTTGCTGCGCTGGCCCCAGGCCCGGCGTCGGCCCGGCCTCACCGCCCTCAGCGCCGCCCTGGCCTTCGCCCTTTCGCCCCTGGTGCTCATCTGGGGGCGGATTGCTGTGAGCGACGCCCTGTTCAGCGGCTGCCTGGCGATCAGCCTGTTGCTGTGCTGGCGCAGCTACGCCACGGGCGGTCGCCGCTGGTGGGCCGCCTGGCTCCTGCTGGGGCTGGCCGTGCTGGCCAAGGGGCCGGTGGCCGTGGTGCTGCTCGGTCTCACCCTGCTGGGCTTCGGCTGGTTGCAGCGGGATCTTGCTGGCCTCAGCCGGAGCCTGCATCCCCTGCGAGGGGGGCTGATCACCCTGGTTGTGGCAGGGCCCTGGTATGGCCTGGCCCTGCTGCGGGAGGGGGAGCCCTTCTGGAGGAGCTTCTTCGGTTACCACAACCTGCAGCGCTTCAGCAGCGTGGTGAACAACCACCAGGCCCCCTGGTGGTTCTTCGGCCTGATCCTGGTGCTCGCCAGCCTGCCCGCCACACCCCTGCTGGTGCTCGGCCTGGTGCGCGCGCTGCGCGGTCCGGTGCCGCCGCCGGCACAGTCGTTGCAGCGCTTTGCCGCCTGCTGGCTGCTGGCGGTGCTGCTGTTCTTCACGGCGGCGGCCACCAAGCTGCCCAGCTACTGGCTGCCCGCCACCCCGGCGGCGGGCCTGCTGATCGCCCTGGCTGCCCAGCGCGGGGCCTGGCTGGCCTGGCGGCTGGTGCTGCTGCTGGCGGGCCTGCTGGCCCTGGTGCTGGCCCTCGCGCCGCGCTGGGTGCCGGCGATCGTCACCCCCGAGATGCCCACGCTTCCCCAGGAGCTGCTGGCCAGCGGCCGCCTGCCCCTGGCTGCAGCCTGTTTCGCCCTGGCCGCCCTGCTCGGCCTGGTGGCGGGCTGGCGGCGCGGCAATCCCGCTGCTCTGCTGGCCGTGCAGCTGCCCCTGGTGGCTTTCGTGCTGGCGGTGCTGCTGCCGCTGGCCCAGCTGGGCGACCGGCTGCGGGCCGAGCCGGTGCGTCGCCTGGCGGTCAACGCCCAGCGCCAGAGCTCGATGGCTGCGCCCTCCCACCTGGCAATGGTGGGCATGCTGAAGCCCTCCCTCCACTTCTACGGCCGCCGGGTGGTGGTGTACGAGGAGGCCGGGCCCCGGGGCCTGGTGAATCTCAGCGACCGCCTGGCCCGCGAGAGCCGCCGGGGGCAGACCCCAAGCCCCGCCGATGGCCGCGCAGACCTGCTGCTGGTGATCGACGCCGACACGGCCGCCCAGCCCCACTGGCAGGGGCTGGACCCTGAGCGGCTTGACCAGGCGGGCATCTACCGGCTGTGGCGGCTCGACCGGCGCCTGCTGGAGCAGCGGGCTGCGGCCCTGCGCCGCCAGGGCTGGCAGCCGAACTGGCGCGAGCCCAGGCCCGAGCGTTACTGAGCCGCGGGGGCAGGGGCCTTGCTGCCCAGGTCCTGGCGGCGGCAGAAGCTGCAGTGGCCCCAGCGGGCCATTTCGCCCGCGGGGGCCGGGCTGGCGCAGCGGGGGCAGATTCCCATGCCATGCACGTCCGCCCGGCTGGGATGGCGGGCCCAGGTGGCCCGCTCCTCCTCCATCCCTGGCGGGGGCAGGGCACCGGCATGGTGCTGTTCCACGCGCAGCTCCCGCACCGGGAAACCCGCCGCCCGCAGGGCCCCCAGCAGCTGGTGGCGGTTGTACTGAAGGGCCTGCAGCCAGGGCCCCGGGGCCGCGCCCACCGTGAGCCGGCTGCCCTGCAGGCGCAGGGGGCGGCAGTGGGGGGCGAGCTGGGGGCCGGCCAGGCTGGGCCAGCGCTGCCAGAGGGCCGCCAGATGGCCCTGGCGCTGCCATTCCTGCTCAATGGTCTTCAGGCACTGCTGCAGTGCCGCAGCAGGGGGCCGCGGTGGCGGCACTAGCACGGACAGGTTGCCGATGCGGCGGCTGGTGAGCTCAGAGCGGCGGGGTTTGGCGGGCATCCAGGACCAGCCGTTCTGGTGGCTGCGGCCGGTTGTGGTTAGCCTCCCAGCATCGCCCCAGTTTTCGCCACCTTTCACACACGATGGGCTTCTTCGAACGCCTGAGCCGTCTGTTCCGCGCCAATGCCAACGCGGTGATCAGCAGCATGGAGGATCCTGGAAAGATCCTTGACCAGTCGGTGGAGGACATGCAGCGGGATCTGGTGAAACTGCGCCAGGCCGTGGCCACCGCCATCGCCAGCCAGAAGCGGATCCAGAACCAGGCCGAACAGGCCGAGAGCCAGTCGAAAACCTGGTATGAGCGCGCGGAACTGGCTCTCAAGAAAGGCGAGGAGGATCTGGCCCGCGAGGCCCTGTCCCGGCGCAAGACGTACCAGGACACGGCCACAGCCCTGAACACCCAGCTGCAGACCCAGTCGGCCCAGGTGGAGCAGCTCAAGAAGAGCCTCTTGCAGTTGGAGAGCAAGATCTCCGAGGCCAAGACCAAGAAGGACATGCTCAAGGCCCGCGCCCAGGCGGCCCAGGCCCAGGAGCAGCTGCAGAGTGCCGTGACCGGCCTGGGCACCGACAACGCCATGGCGGCCTTCGAGCGCATGGAGGAGAAGGTGCAGTCGCTTGAGGCCCGCAGCCAGGCCGCCGCCGAGCTGGCCGGTGCCGACCTGGAGAGCCAGTTTGCGGCTCTGCAGAGCAGCGATGTGGACGAGGAACTGGCCGCCCTGCGCAGCAAGCTGGAGAACAACCAGCTGGAGCCCAACCAGGAGCCGATCGCCCTGCCGGCAGAGAACGGGCCGGCCCCCCAGCTGGAACCGGTGAAGGTGGCTGAGGTGGATGCGGAACTGGAGGAGCTGAAGCGCTCGATCGACCAGCTCTGAACCCGGAGGGCCCGGCGGCCTCCATACAATCCTCCTTTGCCACTCCGCCGCCGTGTCCGTCGTCCAGCTCACCGACGCCAACTTCGAGAGCGAAGTGCTGGGGGCATCCACGCCGGTGCTGGTGGATGTATGGGCCGCCTGGTGCGGCCCCTGCCGGCTGATGGCCCCGTTGATGGACTGGGCGGCCAGCGCCTACACCGGTCGGCTGGCGGTGGGCAAGCTGGAGGCCGATCCCAATCCCATCAGCCGCGACCTGCTGAAGGTGCAGGGCCTGCCCGCCCTGGTGCTGTTCCGCGACGGCGCTGAGGTGGCCCGCCACGAGGGGGCCCTGGCCCAGGCCCAGTTGCAGGCGTTCCTGGATGCCCATCTCTGATCGGCTGGCCCAGCTGGGCAGTGGCGTTTTTGCCCGCAATGACCGGCGCAAGGCCGCCTACCTGAGCCGTGGCGGCGACCCCGCCAGCGGGCTGCCGCCCCTGCTGGACCTCTCCCTCGGCTCCACCGATCTGCAGCCCCCGGCCGTGGCGATCGAGGCGATGGCGGCCCAGCTGGGACGACCCGAGAGTGCGTCCTACTGCTTGCATGCCGCCACAGCTCCCCTGCGCCAGGCCGTGGCCGCCTGGGCCCTGCGGCGCTTCGCCGTGGAGGTGGACGCCGAGCGGGAGGTGCTGCTGCTGGTGGGCTCCCAGGAGGGCACCGCCCACCTGCCCCTGGCCGTGCTCAACCCGGGCGATGGGGCCCTGCTGCTCGACCCCTACTACCCCTCCCACATGGGCGGCCTGCGGCTGGCCTCGGCCCGGCCCCGCCTGCTGCGCCTCGATCCGGCGGCAGGCTTTCGTCCGGACTTCGAGCAACTCAGCGCAGACGAGTGGCAGCAGCTGGGGCTGATGGTGCTGGGGTTTCCCCACAACCCCACGGCCACCACCGGGGAGCAGTCCTGGCTGGATGGGGCGGTGGCCAAGGCCCTGCAGCACGACATCGTGCTGGCCCACGACAACCCCTACGTGGATCTGGCCCTGGATGGGGAGGCACCGGCCCTGCTGCGCAACCCCGCCTGGCGGCAGTGCGGCATCGAGTTCTTCTCTTTCTCCAAGAGCTGGTGTCTGGGGGGGTTCCGGCTGGCCTTCGCGATCGGTGCGGAGTGGCTGATCACCGCCCTGCGCCAGCTCAAGGGGGTGGTGGATTTCAACCAGTCGCTGGCGCTGCAGGCCGGGGCGATCGCCGCCCTGGAGCAGGCCCCCGACTGGCCCGCCCGCCTGCGCCAGGTGTACCGCGGACGCCGCGACACGATGGCGGCGGCGCTGAGCGCCCAGGGCTGGCCGGTGCGGCTGCCTTCAATGGCCCTTTACCTCTGGCTGCAGCTGCCCCCGCCCGCCCGGGCGATGGAGTCCGAGAGCTTCTGCGCGGCCTTGCTGGAGGCCACCGGCGTGGCGCTCACCCCGGGCAACGGCTTCGGCCCCGGCGGTGAGGGCTGGTTGCGCCTGGCGCTGGTCCATCCAGAGGCCCAGCTGGAGGCGGGTGCCGCCCGGATCGGCCGGTGGCTGTCCAGCCTCTGACGCCCCAGCTCCCGCCGGTTCCGGCCCTGCGCTGGCAACGGCGGCATCTGCCGGTGTGTGCCAGCACGGAGATCGAACTGGCCCGCTGGCTGGCTGAGCGGGAGGCGGCTGGCCGTCCCTTGCCGGCGGACGGCACCGCCCTGCTGGTGCGGTCCCACCGCCAGCGGTTCGGCAGGGGGCAGCAGGGCCGCTTTTGGCACTCTCCTGCGCAGGGGCTCTGGGTGAGTGCCGCCATCCCCTGGCCCTCCCAGCCCGGCACTGCCGCCCTGGGGCTGGCGGTGGCCGTGGGCCTCGCCCTGCAACTGGAATCGCTTGGCCTGAGGCCCCAGCTCAAGTGGCCCAACGACCTGCTGCTGGAGGGACGCAAGCTGGCGGGCCTGCTGCCGCGCCTGCGCCATCGCGGCGGCGAGGTGCGCTGGGCCCAGGTGGGCATCGGCCTGAATGGACGCAACCGGGTGCCCCAGGGGGCGATCAGCCTGGCCAGGGCCCTGGCCGCCGGCCGGCCGGGGCACCCCCAGGCGGCGCCCCGGCGGCTGGAGCCCCTCCTGCTGGCCGCCCTGGAATGGGCTGTTGCCTCGGCTTCAGCCGCTGAAGTCGTCCGCGCCCTGGCCGAGGAGCGGCTGTGGCGACCGGCTGGAGGCGTGGAACATGGCGGCCGGCACTGGCAGGTGGAGGGGCTGGAGCGCGATGGCCGCCTGTTGCTGCGCAGCGGTCCGTTGCTGACCCGTCTGCAGCGCTGCATCTGAGTGCCGCGAAGGTCCACGCGCCTGCAAGGTTTTTATACTTTCCCCACGCAAGGCAGGTCGGCTTTCAAGCACTGCCCCGTGCCGCTTCAGGGTTCTGTCGATCATCGTGATCAACCCACCCCAGGGGCTCACAGATACCAGGCGTCCTCCAGCCCGGTTCCCCGTCTCCCGTCCTTCCCTCCGCCCAGGTTTGCCAGTGGCCCGCCGTCCTGCCCGTTCCTCCATGCGCGGAGCGCCCCTGCTGCTGGCCGCTTCCCTGCTGGCGGCCCTCCCCGGTCTGGCGGGCCTGGAAACGATCGAACAGCCCCAGGCCCCCGTGGCCTTGCCACCACCGCCACCGGTTCAGGAGGCGACGCCCCTCAGGCCCGCCCCAGCGGCCAGCCAACCCCAGGCCCAACCCCAACTGGCTCGTCCAGCCCAGCCCATCGCGCCCCAACCCCTGCGCTTCGACCAGTCCCTGGATGAGCTGGTGCGCCAGGGGGTGGTGAGCCCGGCCGAACGGCAGCGCATCCGCACGGGAGCCACGGCCACCCCCCAGCAATCTCCTGCCCACCAGAAGGCCTGCAGCAGTGGTGCCCTTTCCGAGCAGGAGTGCACCAGCGGTGTGGTGGTGCGCTGGCGCGGCAAGAACGGCAGCGAGGCTCCAGCCCTGCAGGGGCCTGGCGATCCCCAGGCCCCCTTGCCCTCCGCAGGTGAACTGGCGGCGATCGGTTTCAGCGAGGGTGGTGGTCCCCAGCCCCTGAGCACACCCCTCACCGTGCCGGTGTCGGCGCTCATGGCCGGCGCCGATGGCAACTTCAGCCTCTCGAGCGTGTTTGCCATCACCCCCCGGCCCTCACCCGTGGCCGGCAATGGCAACCGCCGGCTCCTGTTCCCGCTGATCGGGCCGGCCGCGATCAGCAGCGGCTTCGGTTTCCGCCTGCATCCGGTGCTGGGCAGCTGGCTGATGCATGCCGGCAAGGACTTCGCTGCCCCCGAGGGGACGCCGGTGGTGGCCGCCCTCGGGGGCCGGGTGGTGAGCAGCGGCATGGCCGGTGGCTACGGCCTCACCGTGGAGGTCGAGCACGACAATCCCCGGCGCCGCACCCTCTACGCCCACCTCAGCGAACTGTTCGTGAAGCCGGGCGACCGGGTGCGCCAGGGCGAGGTGATCGGCCGGGTGGGCAGCACGGGCATGAGCACGGGTCCCCACCTCCACTTCGAGCTGCGCCTGCCCCAGGACGGCGGCTGGGTGGCGGTGGATCCAGGCGATCTCGATCCCGGACCGGCCGGCATCGGCGTGGGCAACGACGCTGTGGCCCTGTTGATGGGTCAGCTCCTGCAACGGCTGGAGCGCCCCCAGGTGCAGGCCCAGGCTCCGCTTCAGCCCCAGCTGCCGCTCGCCCCCCAGAGGCCCGGCAATGCCAGGACCGGCACTCCGGTGCCACGCAGCCTCATGACCGACTGACCGACTGATCCACCGATCCAATCAAGCGACCGTCGCGGAACTGCACCACCTGCTCGGCCCGGGCGGCCACATCATCCTCGTGGGTCACCAGCACCAGGGTGATGCCGCTGCGGTGCAGTTCATCGAAGATCGCCAGCACCTCCTCGGTGGTGCGGGAGTCGAGGGCGCCGGTGGGCTCATCGGCCAGCAACATCGCCGGATTGTTGATGATCGCCCGGGCGATGGCCACCCGCTGCTGCTGGCCGCCGGAGAGCTGGTTGGGTTTGTTGTTGAGGCGCTGGCCAAGCCCCACCCGCTCAAGGGCCTCCTGGGCCCGCCTGCGTCGTTCGCCGGCCGGCACGCCCGCATACACCATCGGCAGCATCACGTTCTCCATCGCCGTGAGCTGGGGCAGCAGGTGAAACTGCTGAAACACGAAGCCCAGCTGATGGTTGCGCAAGTCAGCCAGCGCGTCATCGTCGAGGGATTCCACCGGCACGCCATTGAGGCGATAGCTGCCGCTGCTGGGCCGATCCAGGCAGCCGAGAATGTTCATGGCGGTGCTCTTGCCGGAGCCTGAGGCCCCCATCACCGCCAGGTAGTCACCCGCCTGCACGGTGAGGTCGAGGCCATCCAGGGCCCGCACCTCCGCGTCCCCACTGCCGTACACCTTCTGCACGCCGATCAGTTCGGCAACCGGAGGTGCTGCGCCGGCCATCAGCCCAGCGCTGCCTGCAACATGGGCGTGCCCACCACGGCCTGGCTGGCCCAGGTGAACAGGGGGCTGGAGAGGATGCCACCGACGGCGGTCACGATCACGCAGCCCACCAGGCCGGCCCGCAGGGCCGGCAGGCCGGGCAGGCTCCAGCTGATGGTGGGGTAGGCCTTCACCACCTCAGAGGCCTCCTGGGGCTCCTTCACCACCATCATCTTGATCACCGAGATGTAGTAGTAGATCGACACCACCGAGGTGATCAGGCCCACCACCACCAGCAGGTACTGGCCGTCGGCCCAGCCGGCGAAGAACAGGTAGATCTTGCCGAAGAAGCCGAGCATCGGCGGGATGCCGCCCAGCGAGAGCAGGCAAAGGCTCAGCCCCAGGGTGATCAGCGGATCCTTCTGGTAGAGACCGGCGTAATCACTGATGCGGTCTGAGCCGGTGCGCAGGGAGAAAAGAATGATGCAGGCGAAGGCGCCCAGGTTCATGAACAGGTAGGCCGCCATGTAGAGCACCATGGCGGCGTAGCCGTCCTCGGTGCCGCACACCAGGCCGATCATCACGAAGCCCGCCTGGCCGATCGAGCTGTAGGCCAGCATCCGCTTCATCGAGGTCTGGGCCAGGGCCACCACATTGCCCAGCACCATGCTCAGCACGGCCAGCACGGTGAACAGCAGTTTCCACTGGGTGTCGAAGCTGCCGAAACAGCCCACCAGGATGCGCAGGGCCAGGGCGAAGCCGGCTGCCTTGGAGCCCACCGAGAGGAAGGCCACCACCGGCGTGGGCGAACCCTCGTACACGTCTGGGGTCCACTGGTGGAAGGGCACGGCGGCAATCTTGAAGGCCACGGTGGCCAGCACGAACACCAGGGCCAGGGCGGCAATCGGCGATGCGCTGGTCTGAAGGGCAATGCCCACGGCATCCAGGCTGGTGGATCCGCCCGTGAGGCCATAGAGCAGGGAGGCGCCGTAGAGGAACACGGCCGCGGCGGCCGAGCCCACCAGCAGGTATTTGAGCGCTGCCTCGGAGCTGCGGGCGTCCCGCTTCATGTAGCCCGAGAGCAGGTAGCTGGCCACCGAGAGGGTTTCCAGCGACACGAAGATGCTCACCAGGTCGGTGGAGCCGCACAGGAACATGGCGCCGAGGGTGGCGGCCAGCAGGATCGCCGCGTATTCGCCCACCGGCGTGCCGCTCTGCTCCACGTAGCGCCAGCTGAGCATCAGCGTGATCAGGGTGGAGGCGGCCACCACGGCCCGGAAGGCGATCGCCAGGTTGTCGGCCAGGAAGCTGCCCAGAAACGAGGGGGCCAGGGCCGGATCGTTCCACTGCAGGGCCAGCAGCACCAGGGCCCCGCCCAGGCCCGCATAGCTGAAGGGGGGCACCCAGCGGCTGGCGGCCTTCTCGCCGGCCAGATCCACGAGCAGGCAGGCCACCAGGGCCACCAGTACCGCCGCTTCCGGTGCGATCGTGCCGGCATTGAGCTGGCTGGCCAGGTTGGCCACACCTGCCCCACTGCCAATGGCCTCGACCGCGGGATTGACCGCGGTGAGCAGGGCGCCGGGCAGGGACATCACAGCGGCTCGAGCCAGGTTTGCTGGGGGTGACTGTAGCCGTGCTGTTTCCACCCACTGGACAGGTGGTGCGATAAAGAGGGAAGCGGTCGTCCACCTGCCTGTGGGTCACACCCTGGTCATCGTCGAGAGCCCCACCAAGGCCCGCACCATCCGCGGCTTCCTGCCCAAGGACTTCCGGGTGGAAGCCTCGATGGGGCACGTGCGCGATCTGCCCAACAACGCCAGCGAGATCCCGGCGGCCCACAAGGGCGAGAAGTGGGCCAACCTCGGCGTGAACACCGCCAACAACTTCGAGCCCCTCTACGTGGTGCCGAAGGACAAGAAGAAGGTGGTGAAGGAACTGAAGGACGCCCTCAAGGGCGCCGACCAGCTGCTGCTGGCCACGGACGAAGACAGGGAAGGGGAATCGATCAGCTGGCACCTGCTGCAGCTGCTGGGCCCCAAGGTGCCGGTGAAGCGGATGGTGTTCCACGAGATCACCAAGGAGGCGATCGGCCGCGCCCTGGAGCAGACCCGCGAGCTCGACATGGAACTGGTGCACGCCCAGGAAACCCGCCGCATTCTCGACCGGCTGGTCGGCTACACCCTCTCGCCGCTGCTGTGGAAGAAGGTGGCGTGGGGGCTGAGCGCCGGCCGCGTGCAGTCGGTGGCGGTGCGCCTGCTCGTGCAGCGCGAGCGGGCCCGCCGGGCCTTCCGCAGCGGCAGCTACTGGGACCTCAAGGCCCGGCTGGAGCAGGCCGGCAGCGCCTTTGAGGCAAAGCTGAGCCAGCTGGGCGGCGTGAAGATCGCCGGCGGCTCCGACTTCGACGAGAGCACCGGTGGCCTCAAGGCCGGCAGCAAGGTGCGCCTGCTGGCCGAGGCCGAAGCCCGCCAGCTGCGCGAGGCGGTGCTCGCCGCCCCCTGGACCGTGGCGGCGGTGGAGGAGAAGCCCACGGTGCGCAAGCCGGTGGCGCCCTTCACCACCAGCACCCTGCAGCAGGAGGCCAACCGCAAGCTGCGGCTCTCGGCCCGCGAAACCATGCGCACGGCCCAGGGCCTCTACGAGCGCGGCTTCATCACCTACATGCGCACCGACTCGGTGCACCTCAGCGAGCAGGCGATCAGCGCCGCCCGCAGCTGTGTGGGCGCGAAATACGGCCAGGAGTACCTCAGCCCCAGCCCGCGCCAGTTCTCCACCAAGGCCCGCAATGCACAGGAGGCCCACGAGGCGATCCGCCCGGCCGGCGAGAGCTTCCGCGATCCCAGCGCCACCGGCCTTGATGGCCGTGATCTGGCGCTGTACGAGCTGATCTGGAAGCGCACGGTGGCCTCCCAGATGGCCGACGCCAAGCTCACCATGCTCAGCGTGGACCTGGAGGTGGATGGCGGCGCGCTGGGGCTGGCCAGCTTCCGCGCCAGCGGCAAGCGCATCGATTTTCCCGGTTTCTTCCGCGCCTATGTGGAGGGCTCCGACGACCCCGATGCCGCGCTGGAGGGCCAGGAGGTATTGCTGCCGGTCCTCAAGAGCGGCGACCAGCCCGGCTGCCAGGAGGTGGAGGCCCTCGGCCACCAGACCCAGCCGCCGGCCCGCTACAGCGAGGCCGCCCTGGTGAAGATGCTGGAGAAGGAGGGCATCGGCCGCCCCTCCACCTACGCCTCGATCATCGGCACGATCGTGGATCGGGGCTACGCCACCCTGGCCGGCAACGCCCTCACCCCCAGCTTCACGGCCTTTGCGGTGACGGCCCTGCTGGAGGAACACTTCCCGGACCTGGTGGACACCAGCTTCACCGCCCGGATGGAGAACACCCTCGATGAGATCTCCCACGGTCAGGTGCAGTGGCTGCCCTACCTGGAGAGCTTCTACAAGGGCGAGAAAGGCCTGGAAACCCAGGTGGCCCAGCGGGAGGGCGACATCGACCCCGGCGCCTCGCGCACGGTGGAGCTGGAAGGGTTGCCCTGCGTGGTGCGCATCGGCCGCTTCGGCGCCTACCTGGAGACCAAGCGGGTGGCCGACGACGGCAGCGAGGAGCTGCTCAAGGCCACCCTGCCCCAGGAGATCACCCCGGGCGACCTCGACGCCGAGAAGGCCGAGCTGATTCTCAAGCAGAAGGCCGAGGGGCCCGAGGCGCTGGGGGAAGACCCGGAAACCGGCGAGGCGGTGTATCTGCTGTTCGGCCAGTACGGCCCCTATGTGCAGCGGGGCCAGGTGAGCGACGACAACCCCAAGCCCAAGCGCGCCTCGCTGCCCAAGGGCGTCAAGCCCGAGGAGCTCAAGCTCGAGGATGCCCTCGGGCTGCTGCAGTTGCCGCGCCAGTTGGGCGAACACCCCGATGGCGGCCGCATCGATGCCGGCCTGGGCCGCTTCGGGCCCTATGTGGTGCACCACAAGGGCAAGGGCGAGAAGGACTACCGCTCCCTCAAGGCAGACGACGACGTGCTCGCGGTGGGCCTGGAGCGGGCCCTGGAGCTGCTGGCCATGCCCAAGAAGGGCCGCGGTGGCCGCACGGCCCTCAAGGATCTCGGCACGCCCGAGGGTGCCGATGAGGCGATCCAGCTGTTTGATGGCCCCTACGGCCTCTACGTGAAGCAGGGCAAGGTGAATGCCTCCCTGCCGGAGGGCACCACGGCCGACACGATCACCCTGGAGCAGGCCGTGGAGCTGCTGGCTGCCAAGGCGGCGAGCGGCAAGACCAAGGGCCGAAAGACCCCCGCCAAAGCGGGCACGACCGCCCGCAAACCGGCGGCCAAGACACCCGCTGCCCGCAAGGCTCCCGCCACCACCAAGACCGGTCGCCTGCGCGCCAGTGCCGTGCGGGTGATCAAGGCTGCCGACAGCTGATGGCCTCCCCCCGCCCGCTGCTGCCCTGTCTGGCCCTGCTGCTGGCCCTGCCCCTGGCGGCCTGCAGTGGCACCCCCTTCGGCCAGCAACTGAGCGACAGCTTCTCCGGCCCCGGTGTTCCCCCCCCTGCCCAGCAACCCCAGGCCAACAGCACCCCCGGCCCCAGCGCTCCAACGGCTCCCCCCGGCACGCCGTCCTCCGCCAGGCCTGCCGCCAGGCCTGCGCTTCCCCGACCGGCAGCCCTGCCCCCGGCGCCCTACCGCTTGATCCTGCGCCTGCCCGCCGCCGACCCGGCGGCCCCCGCCGAAGCGGTGACGGAGGCCCTGCGGGAGGCTGGGGTGAGCTTTGAAGTGGAAACGATCGAGCGGGTTCCCGCCGCCAACCCCCCCAGCGAGCCGGTCCCCGCCCCTCAGCCCCCCGCTCCGCAGCCCCCGTCTCCGGCTCCGGCCCCCCTGCCTGCCCCCGCAGCGCGGCCAGCCCCAGCCCCCCGCTGATGGCCGCGCCCCTCAGCCCCCGGCAGACGCGCCAGCTGATGGACACCGCCTACCTGGCGGCGGCCACCGGCCTGCTCTGGGTCGCCCTCTACTACCTGCCGGTGGGCAGTCCCCTGTTCCGGCTGGCCCTGCCCCTGCCGCTGGCCCTGCTGCAGTTGCGCCACGGCTGGCGCTGCGCCTGGGAGGGGATGGTGGTCACCGCCCTGCTGCTGGTGGTGCTGATGGGGCCGATCCGGGGGCCGCTGGTGGTGTTTCCCTACGGACTGCTTGCCCTGTGGCTGGGTTGGTGCTGGCGTCGGCGCTGCAGCTGGTGGCTGAGCTGGGGGGTCGGCAGCATCATCGGCACCCTGGGTTTTCTGGTGCGGGTGGCCGTGCTCTCTCTGATGGTGGGAGAGAACCTCTGGGTGGTGATCACCTCCGCCGCGGCCGGGCTGCTGGAGCGGCTGGCCGGGCTGCTGGGCCTGGCGGCGGGCGTGGAGCTGGCCCAGGTGCAGGTGGCGGCCGTTCTGCTGGTGTGGGTGCAGAACCTGATCGTGGTGCTGGCCCTGCACGCCGTGGCCTACTGGATCTTTCCCCGCCTGAAGGCGCCGATCAGCGAGCCGCCTGCGGCGCTGCGGGCCCTGGTGGCGGTGGATCCGCTCTGAGGTGAGGGTCGGGGCGATGGCTGCAGCGGCCGTTGCCGATCCCGTGCCCTGGCCGCGCAGCCGCCTGCTGCTGCTGCTGGCTGCCACCGGGACGGCGGCCGTGCCAGGTATCTCGGCGGCCGGAGCCACGCCCGCCTCGCGCCGGGGAACGGCGGCGGCCGATGCCGAGCTCTTGCTGGCCGGGCCCGGAGCTCCCCGGCCCCATGCCCTGCCGCCGCTGCCGGCGGGGGTGAGCCCGGCCCTGATCAGCCATGTGGTGCTGCGGGAGCTGGGCTGGCTGGAGCGCTCCCTGGTGGTGGATCTGGGCTGTGCGGTGGCGCCGGCGGTGCCCCATCTGCGCCTGCCCGCCGCTGAGAGTGCCGGGCCGGCGCGCTGCCTCAGTTCCGGGCGGGCCATGGACCCCGTGCGGGTGGAGGCCCTGCTGCGCCGTGGCCAGGCCTGGGGGAGGCGGCTCACGCCCGCCGAACCGCTGGTGCTGGCCGAGTGCGTGCCGGGAGGGACCACCACAGCCCTGGCCGTGCTGCGGGGGCTCGGGCTGCCTGCCGACGGCCTGGTGAGCGGCAGCCTGCGCACCAGTGCCCACGGGCTGAAGGCCGAGCTGGTGCGACGCGGGCTGGCGGCCGCGAACCTGCCCACCGCCGCCAGTCCCCAGCGGGTGCTGGCGGCGGTGGGCGATCCGATGCAGGCCCTGGCCACCGGCCTGCTGCTGGGGGCGGCGGCGCGGGGGGTGCCGCTGCTGCTGGCGGGGGGCAGCCAGATGGCGGCGGTGCTGGCCCTGGCCCTGGCCCTGGCCCCGCCCGCGGCCCGGGCCCGGCTGGCCGCCGCGGCGCCGATCGCCACCACGGCCTGGGTGGCCGAGGAGCCCGACAGCGACCTGGAGCGCCTGCTGGCCCTGATCGGCGGGCACTGGCAGGTGCGACCCCGGCTGGAGGTGGCCGGCCTGCGCTTTCACCACTGCAGCAGCCCAGCCCTGCTGGACTACGAGCGTGGTTACGTCAAGGAGGGGGTGGGTGCTGGAGGGCTGGCCTGGCTGTGGCAGCGGCTGGGCCGGGACCCCCTGGCCCTGGCCCAGGCCTGTGACCGGGCCTGCGCGCTGCTGCTGGCCGGGCAGCGGTCCGTTCCGGGGTCGGTGCCTAGGGTCTCGGAATGATCGCCTCCCCCCCGTCCCTGGGCCGCCGCCGCTTGCTGCAGCTGGGCCTGGGTGCCAGTGCTCTGCTGGCCCTGCCGGCGGGGCTGACGGGCTGCCGCCAGGGCCAGGCGGAGGACCTGCTGATGGTGGCGGGCGAGCTGCCGCAGGCCTGGTGGCGCCGGCTGCCAGCCCCCTGGCGGGGCCGCTCCCTGGATTCGCCCGACGCTGTGCTGGAGCAGCTGCAGACCAGCTCCAGGGCCCCAGGGGCGCCTGGGCTGGTGAGCCTCGCCGACGGCTGGGCCACCAGCGTGCCCAGCAGCCGCTGGCAGCCGCTGCAGGCCCCCGACCTGCTGGGGCGGCTGGCCAACTGGGCGGAGCCGATCAGCCGCCTGTTCCGCCCTGCGGATGGGCCGGCCCTGGCCTTTCCCTGGGCCTTCAGCCCCTGGGTGCTGGTGCTGCGCTCCCGCCCCTCCCTGGCTGCCCGGGCCCAGGAGGGTTGGGACCTGCTGCTCGATCCCAGCCTCACCGGCAAGCTGGTGCTGCCCTCCAGTCCCCGGCTGTGCATCGAGCTGATGGGCCGGGATTTCGACCGCATCGCAGCCCTGCGGCGCCAGGCCCTGGCCTATGACGACCGCGATGGCCTCAGCCTGCTGCTCAGTGGCGAGGCCGAGGCGGCGGTGCTGCCGCTGCGGCGGCTGATTCCCCTGCTGCGCCGTGATCAGCGCCTGCAGGTGGTGCTGCCGGCCAGCGGCGCCCCCCTCAGCTGGCAGCTGCTGCTGCGTCCCATGGGCGCCTCGGCGCCCCTCCCCCTCGACTGGATCGCGGCCGCCCTGGAGCCGCCCCTGCTGGCGGCGCTGCTGCAGGCAGGTTGGGTGCCGCCCCTGCCTCGCGCCGTGCTGGAGCCCCAGGTGCGCCGCTTTCCCGACCCGCTGGCCGCGCTGCTGCTGCCCGACCAGCAGGTGTTGGAGCGCTGCTGGAGCCTGCCGCCGCTCACGGTGCCCCAGCGCCTGGCCCTGCAGACCGTCTGGGATGCCAGCGGCCTGCAGGACTAGCCAGAGCGAGCTTCCCGCTCAGCCCCAGAGCCGTCGGCGCGGCGCGGCAGCCAGCCGGCGGTGGGTGTCGGCCAACAGGTGGGGGATCGGCAGCTGGTGGGGGCAGCGGGGCAGGCAGGCGCCGCAGTGGCCGCAGGCCTCGGCATTCAGCTCCTCCCACCAGTGGCCTGCCCGGCCGATCAGGTTGTAGCGCTCCTCGGCAAAGGTGTGCATGCCATGGCCGATGGCCAGGTTGCGCAGGTGCAGCAGCTCGGGGATCGGCACGCCGTTGGGACAGGGCAGGCAGGCCCGGCACTGGCCGCAGCGCTCGGCCCCCAGGCGCTCCTGCCCGGCAGTCGTGAGCCGCTTCAGGGCCTGGTGCTGCTCAGGGCTGAGCCAGGAGAGCTGGGCTTCGGGAGCGGCGAGGGCGGCGGCCCAGGCCAGATCGCCCGGCTGCTCGGCCCCCAGGCTGAGGGTGGAGATCCCCTGATCGAGCAGGAAGCGGTAGGCCAGCTCCAGGGGGTGGAACGGGGCGCAGTCGGCCAGCAGCTCGGGTGGTGGGTCGTAGAGGCGGCCGCCCTTGTCGGCCGGGGAGATGGCCAGCACGCCGATGCCCTCCCCGAGGGCGGCGCGGGCCAGGGGCAGGCGCGTCTGGTCGAACAGGTGCAGATGCAGGCTGCACACCTGGAAACGGCCCGAGGCCAGGGCGGCCTCGATCAGCTCCGTGCTGCCGTGGCTGGAGAAGCCCACCTGGCCCACCAGGCCCTCGCCAGAGGCCCAGGCCAGCAGCTCGGCCCCGGGGCCCTGGGTGGCCCACTCCAGGTGTTCGGGGCGATTGAGGCCGTGCACCGCCAGGGTGGTGAGCTGGGCCACACCCAGGCGCCGCAGGATGGCGCGCAACTGGGCCTGGCCGTTCTGCAGTTCGGCGCCGGGCAGCAGTTTGCTGGTGATCCGCCAGCCGCCCTCGGGGCCCAGGCTCTCGGCAGCAAGGGCGGCGAGGGCCTGGCCGAGGAAGCTCTCGGCAGGGCCGTAGGCCGGCGCGGTTTCCAGGTGGTTGATGCCGGCGGCCAGGGCCGCCCGCAGCACCGCCTCCATCTGGGCGGCGCTACCCAGGGCCCGCATCGTGCCCAGGGTGAACATCGACACCGGCGGGCCGGCGCCGTAATCGCGCTCAGCCAGCGGGGGCACGGGGGGGCTCGCCCGGCTCGCTCTCGCCTGGCCCCTCCTCCCCGACGTCGCCGTTGCCGGGCTCGGGCTCGGGCTTGGCCTTGCTGAGGTGGCGCACCAGCTCGGCCGGGCTCACCGAGTCCAGAAATCGGCGGAAGTCGGCCGCGTCCTCGGCGTCGGCTTCGGCATCCACCGGCATCGAGGCATCGGCCACCACCTCCTCCAGCATCCAGATCGAGCTGCCGGTGCGCACGGCCAGAGCGATGGCGTCGCTGGGGCGGGCATCGAGTTCCAGGCCGGGCTTGCCCTCGCTGCGGCTGAGTTTGAGCACGGCCCGGAAGGTGCTCTCCTCGATGGCGTGGATGATCACCCGCTCCAGCTGCAGGTCGCCCGCCTCCAGCAGGGCCACCATCAGGTCGTGGCTGAGGGGCCGCGGCGGCTTGTCGTCACCAAGGCCCGCCAGGATGTTCTGGGCCTGGGCCTGGTCGATCCAGATCGGCACCTGGCGCCGGCTGCCCGGGTCGCGCAGCAGCACGATCGGGCTGCGGCTGGCCGCATCGAGGGCAATACCGGCAACGCGCATTTCCACCATGGTGTTGGCGAAGCCCCTTGCCCGATTATGGCCAGGGCATTGGGCTGCTGAGCCGAAACGGAGGGGCGAATGTTCACCGGTCTGGTGCGGGCCACCGGCACGATTGAACCGGCCGAGGGCGGAGTGCGGCTGCGCTGGAGCAGTTCCGGCTGGCCACCGGCGGAGCTGGCCCTGGGGGACAGCGTGGCTGTGGATGGGGTCTGTCTCACCGTGGCCGAGCGGCTGGCCGATGGCTTCCGGGCCGACGTGAGTGCCGAGACCCTCGACCGCAGCACCCTGGTGGCCAAGGCCCGCGGACGCGCCGCCGTGAACCTGGAGCCGGCCCTGCGCCTGGCCGACCGGCTCGGTGGCCACCTGGTGAGTGGCCATGTGGATGGGCTCGGAGAGGTGCGCGTCGCCGAGCTCCAGGGCGGCGAGAGCTGGCGGCTGGAGCTGGCCTGGCGCGATCCGGCCTATGGGCGCTATGTGTGCGAGAAGGCCAGCGTGGCTGTGGATGGCATCAGCCTCACGGTGGCGGGCTGCAGCGCCGACGGCAGCCAGTTCTGGATCGCCGTGATTCCCCACACCTGGGCTGGGACCACCCTGCACCGCCTGCGGCCCGGGGATGCGGTGAATCTGGAGGCCGACCTGCTGGCCAAGTACACCGAGCGGCTGCTGGCCAGCCGAGGGGGCGAGCCGACCCAGCCAGCCGCTTATGGCCAGCCCATCGATCGCGCCTGGCTGGCGGAGCACGGCTGGTCCTGAGGCAGGGCTACAAGGACGACACCGTAACGCTTGCCTGCCGGGCGCTGGCCTGCTGGAACACCCTGCCTAGGGTGCGAGCAGCTGCCTTTCACGCCCTTGGCCAGCACGTCGAGTCTGCGCGCGTTCACCCTGTTTGAAGGGGTGTTGATGCTGGTACTCGGCGTGCTGGCGCTGATCTTCCCCGTGGTGGCATCGGTGTGGGCCACCGCCGTGGTGGCCCTCGGCTTCCTGGTGGGAGGGATCGTGGGCTGGATCAACAACCTGATGCGGGCCCGGCTGCTGGGTCGCTGGCTCGTGTTCTGGCGGCTCGTGGTCTCCACCCTCTTCCTGGTGGCGGGCGCCAGCATGATTCAGCAACTCGGCGCCGGGCTGGCCACTGCCGCCCTGCCCGTGGCCAGCCTGGCCCTGGCCATCGGCCTGGTGTTCGTGCTGGAGGGCCTTGTGGCGCTGGGGGTATCGCTCAGCCACCGCCAGATCCGGGGCTGGGGCTGGGGCCTGCTCAACGGAATCGTGACCCTCGTGCTGGGGGTGCTGATCCTGAGCATGGGCAAAGGCGGCCTGCTCAGTGTGATCGGCATCCTGGTGGGGGTGAGTTTTCTGTTCAGCGGGATCGACCTGCTCAGCTTCAGTGCCAGCTTCCACGACGACTGAGATCCAGGACTCAGATCTGGCTGCAGCGCAGCCCTGCCTGGCCGGATCCTGCAGATCACGCCTCGGGGTATTGAGCAGGGCTGGCATCGAGAGGCATCAGCCAGATGGAACGGGTGTCCCGGTGGATCTCGATCCGGAATTCCTGCCCGGGCTGCAGTCCCAGGCGGCGGGTGTAGGCACTGCCGATCAACAGGTTGCCGTTGCCGTGCACGCGGGTGCGGAAGTCTGCCTGGCGTCCTTTCGGGCCGCCATGACCTGGTGGGGAGGCAGCTGAGGGCAGGGCATAGCCCTTGGCGGCAACCAGGGCCCTATAAAAGCTCTTGCGTAAAACCCGGCCACTGGGACCGACGTAGCCACAGGCCCTGGCGATTTCGTCCTCAGGCCTGTTGCTCAGAGCCCTGGCCCGATCCAGCAGGGCTTTGCCTTCCAGCATCTCGGTCTGTCCCGGGCCGTTGCCTGAGGCCATGGTGATGACTCTTGCGCGAGTGCCTGATCAGATTGTGCCCATCGGTTCACGCGAACGGCAAGGGTCTGGATGGGGCAGAAGGCTTGGGAACGTTGACCGGATCGGGCCTGGATTGTGTTGAGGGTCCTCCGGTTTTCAAAGCAGGTAGATGATCCCGTAGAGCACTACCCAGATGCCATCCACAAAGTGCCAGTAGAGCTCCGCCGCCTCCAGCCCGAAGTGGTTCTCGGCGGTGATCGTTCCTCCCGGTCGGGTCTGCAGGGCCACGATGGCGATGCAGATCGCCCCGAGGGTGACGTGCAGACCGTGGAAGCCTGTGAGGGCGTAGAAGGTGCTGGCGAAGAGGTTGTCAGTGAGCCCGAAGGGCAGCGTGAAGTACTCCACCATCTGGCCCGCGAGGAATGCCAGGCCCAGGGCGCCGGTGAGCAGCAGCCAGTTGCGGGCGGCGGTGAGCCTGTTGGCCCTGCACTCCTTGCCTGCCCGGTGGAAAGTGAAGCTGCTCACCAGCAGCAGCACGGTGTTGATCGTGGGCAGCAGCAACTCCAGCTCGTAGCTGCTGCCCTCAGGCAGGGGATTCACCGCCCGGAAGGTGAGGTAGGCAGCGAAGAAACCGGCGAAGGTCATGCCATCGGCCACCAGGAAGGTGGCCAGTCCGAACAGACGCAGATCGGGGTGCTCGTGTTGGTGACCCTCACCGCCGGTGGTGGCGGCGGTGAGGAGCTCGGCCGCAGTCGCGGGAGTGGTGCTGGTCATCGGGCCGGCTCCAGGGTGGGTTCGCTGGTCTCGGGGGCTCGCCCATAGCCATAGGGCTCGGTGACCAGGGGGGCTTCGCCCTTCCAGTTCTCCACCGGCGGCGGTGAACTGGTGAGCCATTCGGGGGTGAGGGCGTTCCAGGGGTTATCGCCGGCCAGCTTGCCGCTCCTAGCCGTCACCACCACGTTGACCAGCAGCGGAATGGTGCTGATCGCCATCAGCAGGGCACCGACGCTGCTCAACTGGTTGAGCAGGGTGAAGGTGGGGTCGTATTCGGCCACCCGCCGCGGCATTCCGTTGAGGCCTAGCCAGTGCTGGGGCGCGAAGCAGAGGTTGAAGCCGATGAAGGTTAGGGCGAAATGGAGCCGGCCAAGGTCTTCATTGAGCAGGCGGCCGGTGAACTTGGGATACCAGTGATAGAGCGAGGCGAAGATCACAAACACCGTGCCGCCATAGACGATGTAGTGGAAATGGCCCACCACGAAGTAGGTGTCGTGCACGTGGATGTCGAAGGGCACCTGGGCCAGGGCAATGCCGGTGATACCGCCGAAGACGAAGTTGAGGATGAAACCACAGGAAAACAGCATGGCTGAATTTAGTGCGATCTTGCCGCCCCAGAGGGTTGCAAGCCAGTTGAAGAACTTGATGCCCGTGGGAACGGCGATGAAGGAGGTGGCGATCGTGAAGAACAGGCGCATCCAGGGCGGTGTGCCGCTGGTGAACATGTGGTGGGCCCATACGATCAGACCCAGAAACACGATGCCCATGATCGAGTACACCATTGTGGTGTAGCCGAAAAGGGGTTTGCGGGCATGAACCGGGAGGATCTCGCTCACCAGACCGAATGCCGGCAGCACCATGATGTAGACGGCGGGGTGGGAATAGAACCAGAACAGGTGCTGGTACACCACCACATTGCCGCCCAGGGCAGGGTTGAAGAAGCCGGTGTGGGCAATAATGTCGAAGCTCAGCAGAATCAGCACCCCTGCCAGCACCGGAGTGGAGAGCACCACCAGCAGGCTGGTGCCGAGCATCGCCCAGCAGTACATCGGCAGCTGCATCATCTTCAGGCCCGGCCGGCGCAGCTTGAGCACGGTGGCGATGAAATTGATGGCCCCGAAGATCGAGCTGCCGCCCAGCAGCAGCACGCTCAGAATCCACACCACCTGGCCGGCTGCCGGGGTGGTGAGGCTCAGGGGTGGGTAGGCAGTCCAGCCCGATTGGGCGGCGGCATCGGCAAGGAAATAGCTGCTGATCAGCAGCAGTCCCGCGGGGGGAATCATCCAGAAAGCCACCGCGTTGAGCCTGGGGAAGGCCATGTCGCGGGCCCCCACGTAGAACGGGATCAGATAGTTGCCGAAAGCCCCGTTCACCACCGGCACAATCCAGAGGAAGATCATCACCGTGCCGTGCAGGGTGAGCACCTCGTTGTAGGTCTCACGCGGCATGAAGTCCGAGAGGGGTGTGGCCAGCTCGGTGCGGATGGCGCCTGCCAGCAGCCCGCCCACCAGATAGAAGAGAAAGCCACATACCAGGTATTGCAGGCCGATCACCTTGTGATCGACGCTGAAGCTGAAGTAGCGCAACCAACCCCTGGGCTGGAGGGGTTCCTGCAGCTGGGGTTCCAGATCCCGGGGGGTGGCGACGGTCATGGCTGGAGGGCGGGCGGATGCTGCATTGATGGGGGGGAATCGCAGGTGGCGGCGGGGCTCAGGCTGATGTGGCTGGACTGTTCTGGGCCAACCAGGCCAAGTAGTCGTCCGGGTCGTGCACGACCACGTTGGAGCGCATGCCCCCGTGGTACGGCCCGCACAGTTCAGCGCAGATCAGGGGGTAGGTGCCTGGCCGGGTGGCGGTGAAGGACAGCACGGTGGGCTGGCCGGGGATCACGTCCTGTTTCAGCCGGAACTGGGGCACCCAGAAGGCATGGATCACATCCCGGGCCTCCATGCGCAGATCCACGGGTTGGCCGAGGGGCACATGCAGTTCGCCACTGGTGATGCCGGCATCCGGATACTGGAAGATGAAGGCAAACTGCATCGCCGTGAGGTCCACGGTGATGGGGGCTGCCGCGCTGGGCTGGGAGGTGTCATTCAGCACGGCCGCAGGACCGATTCCCCCCCAGATGCGCGGTCGGCGCTCCAGATCCGTTGCAACGGCATCACCGGTCATGGCTGCATGATCCATGGCGCCATGGTCCAGAGAGGCCATCCCGCCCATGCGCTCGTAGATGTCGTAGCTGTAGATGCCCACGAAGAGAATCACCACAGCAGGAATGGCTGTCCACACGATCTCGAGGGGCAGATTGCCTTCGATCGCCGGGCCATCGGCCAGTTCGCCCGGGCGTCGACGGAAGCGCACCAGGCTGTAGACCAGCACGATCAGGATGCCGAGAAACAGCATCGTGCCAATGCTGAAGAGAACCTGAAATAGGCTGTCGTAGGCGTAGGCGTTGGTGCTGGCGTCCTCCGGCAGGAGATTCACCCGGGTGCCGATCACCAAGCCTGCCACCACAAGGGCGGTTGCGGCTAGGCCGGTGGTGGCGGCAGTCCGGATTCGCACAGTTCATCGCGAGCGTTGTTCCACCCTATGGGGGGTGATGCAGTCCTGCGAACCTGGTTCAGCTTTGGATGTGAATCGGCTCACATTGGCCCGGCCGCTGCCGGACTGTCTCCATCTGGGGACATTGACAAGGGGGGCTGTGAGGCCAGATCGGCGCCATGTTCTCTGTCTTGATATCAAGATCGCCAAGCTGTTACGGGCGCTCTGACACCAATCCGAACTGGCTACGGTGCAAACCGATTTGGGGGGTTCCGTGGCACGACCGGCGTTCGCCGTCCTCACCCCCCCCGCCGCTGGGGCCACGCCTCGGGCTGGTGATGCGTCATCGCCCGGATCGGAGCCGATCCAACGGCATCTGGCCACCCTCACCGCCCATCTGGTGGTGGCGCTGGTGGCTCTGGTGGTGATCGGCGGTGCCACCCGGGTGATGCAGGCCGGACTGGCCTGTCCTGACTGGCCGCTCTGCTACGGCTCCCTGCTGCCTGGTGGCCGGTTCAACCTGCAGGTGTTCCTCGAGTGGTTCCACCGCCTTGATGCCTTCGTGGTGGGCGTGGCCATGCTGGTGCTGGCTGCGTCCAGTGTCCTGGCCAGGCGCAGCCTGCCTGCCTGGTTGCCGCTGGCTTCGCTCGCATCCCTGGTGCTCGTGGCCGTGCAGGGCGGGCTGGGTGCCCTCACGGTGACCCGCCTGCTGGCCGCTCCCCTGGTCACAGCCCACCTGGCCACGGCGCTCACCCTGGTTGTGCTGCTCAGCGGTGTCCACCAGGGCCTGGTGCTTGCCGGGCCGGCCCCGGCCCCAGCTCCTGCCCTGCCCCGCTGGTTGCTGCCTCTGCTTGCCCTGGCCCTCGCCCTGGTGTTCGGCCAGTGCCTCCTTGGCGGCTCCCTGGCCAGCACCTGGGCCGCAGAGCGTTGCCTCACGGACGGTGACGGCTGCCAGCTCCTCTGGCGCCATCGGCTGGTGGCCAGGCCTGCGGCGCTGGTGGTGCTGTTCCTGCTGCCGGCCAGCTGGGCCCTGCCCTCAGGCCAGCGCTGGCTGCGCTGGGCCGCCCTGGCTGCAGCCCTGCTGGTGGCCGCTCAGGTGGCCCTGGGCGTCACCACCCTGCGTCTGGGGCTGACGGTGCCGGCAGTGACCATCGCCCACCAGGCGGTGGCGGCGCTGCTGGTCGCCCTGCTCGGCGCCAGCCTCGGCCGCTGTCTCGCTCTGCCTCCTGCTCCTGCCCCTCCGGTACTACTTCATGGTTAGTGCTCCCTCCCAGGCCGGTGCCCTGCTGCTGGCCAGCCAGCCCCCGCCGGTGCGGCCCACGGTACGCCTGCCCGCCTGGCTGGAGGTGGCCAAGCCCCGACTGATTCCCCTGTTGCTGGCCACCACCCTGGCTGGCATGGCCGTGAGTGACCCCTCGGGTGCGGGGCCCGTGCAGGCCGGCACCGTGCTGGCCACCCTCCTGGGCGGCAGCCTGGCGGCGGCGGCTGCCGGCGTTCTCAACTGCGTGTGGGAGCAGGACCTCGACGGTCGCATGCAGCGCACCAGCCGCCGGGCCCTGCCCTCTGGCCGGCTGGATCAGGGGCAGGCCCTTGGCCTGGCTGCCCTGCTCACCTCCGGGGCCGTGCTGGTGCTGGTGCTGGCGGTGAATGCCCTGGCTGCCAGCCTGGCCCTGCTGGGCCTGTGCAGCTACGTGCTGCTCTACACAGCCCTGCTCAAGCCGCGCACGTCCCAGAACATCGTGATCGGCGGAGTGGCCGGGGCCATCCCTCCCCTGGTTGGCGCCGCCGCCAGCACCGGCCAGCTGGGCTGGGGGGGCTGGTGGCTGTTCGCCCTGGTGATGGTGTGGACCCCCGCCCACTTCTGGGCCCTCGCCCTGTTGCTGCGGGACGACTACCGATCGGTGGGCATCCCGATGCTGCCGGTGGTCAAGGGGGTGGCCTTCACCGGCCGGGCCATCCACCACTACGCCTGGGCCACCGCGGTCCTCAGTCTCTTCGCTCCGTTGGTGCTGCCCGCCGGCGGCCTGCTCTACGGCCTGCTGGTGCTGCCCTTCAATGGCCGCCTGCTCCAGCTCAGTGGCGCCCTGGCCGGCGAACCCGAGAACCCCCAGCGGGCCAGGGCATTGTTCCGCTGGTCGATCCTCTACCTGTTCGGCATCTGCCTGCTGCTGCTGCTGGCACGGTTGCCTCTGGCCCAGGCCCTCTCCCTGCCGCCGGCTGCGCTGCCTACATTGGCCGCCTGAAACCTGGGGCCCCGGCTCTGATGGGTGAGCCATTGATCCAGATCCACCAACTGCGCAAGGCCTATGGCCGCGGTGAGGGCGCTGTTCAGGCCCTCGACGGCGTTCAGCTGAGCGTGCCTGAAGGCTGCCTCTACGGCCTGCTGGGACCCAACGGGGCCGGCAAGACCACCACTCTGCGCATCCTCTGCACCCTGCTGGCCCCCGATGGCGGCAGCGTGCGGGTGGCGGGGGTCGATGCCCTGCAGGATCCCCGCCGCGTGCGCTCCCTGCTGGGCTACGTGGCCCAGGAGGTGGCCATCGACAAGATTCTCACCGGCAGGGAGCTGCTCCAGCTCCAGGGAGATCTTTACCATCTCGATCGCGGCCTGCGGCAGCGTCGCATCGCCGAGCTGATCGAGCTGCTGGGCATGGACGACTGGATTGACCGCCGCTGCGGTGGCTACTCCGGCGGCATGCGCCGCCGCCTCGACCTGGCCTGCGGCCTGTTGCACAGCCCTCGCCTGCTGGTGCTGGACGAGCCCACCGTGGGGCTGGACATCGAGAGCCGGGCGGCCATCTGGCGGGTGTTGCGCCAGCTGTGCGAGGGCGGCACCACCGTGCTGCTCAGCAGCCACTACCTCGAGGAGGTGGACGCCCTGGCCGACCGGCTGGCAATCATTGACGCCGGTCGGGTGATCGCCGAGGGCAGTCCCGATGCTCTCAAGAATGAGCTCGGGGGCGACCGGGTGACCCTGCGGGTGCGCGAGTTCAGCGATGCCGAGGAGGCCCACCGGGTGCAGCGGCTCCTGCAGGACTGCCCGGGAGTGCGCCAGGTGGTGGTGAATCGGGCCCAGGGCTATTCCCTCAACCTGGTGGTGGAGGACGCCGGAGCAGTGGACCTGCTGCGCCGCCAGCTGGCCGGGGCCGACCTGCCGGTGTTTGCCCTCGCCCAGAGCCGCCCCAGCCTCGACGATGTGTATCTCCAGGCCACCGGCCGCACCTTGATGGATGCCGAACTGGCCGTGGCGGGCAGCCGCGACGCCAAGGCGGAGCGCAAGCAGAGCATGCGTTGACGCCCGCGCGCCGGCCTGCCCCTTGGTTGCGGTCCGCCGATTCCTCTGGTCTGCCCGCTCTCTTGCCCTGTTTGCCTTCCACCCCCTGCCGCCATGACATCCGCGTCCGCCGCCGCTGAGATCAGCCAGGAAACCCTGGCCCTCACCCGGCGCCTGTTCGTGCAACTGCAGCGCCGCCCCTCCACCCTGGTGGCCGGTGTGCTGCAGCCCCTGATCTGGCTGGTGCTGTTCGGTGCCCTGTTCGCCAATGCTCCGGAGGGCATGCTTCCCGGCGGCATGAGCTACGGCCGTTTCCTCGGTGCCGGCGTGATCGTGTTCACCGCCTTCAGCGGCGCCCTCAACGCCGGCCTGCCGGTGATGTTCGACCGGGAATTCGGCTTTCTCAACCGCCTGCTGGTGGCGCCGCTGCGCTCGCGCAGCTCGATCGTGCTGGCCTCGGTGCTCTACATCACCGCCATCAGCCTGATCCAGAGCCTGGCGATCATGGTCACCGCCGCCCTGCTGGGCTATGGCTGGCCCGGGGGGGCTGGCCTGCTGGTGGTGCTGGGCACCCTGCTGCTGCTGGTGTTCGCCGTCACTGCCCTGAGCCTGGGCCTGGCCTTCGCCCTGCCGGGCCATATCGAGCTGATCGCCGTGATCTTCGTGGCCAACCTGCCGCTGCTCTTCGCCAGCACGGCCCTGGCTCCCCTGTCGTTCATGCCCAGCTGGCTGGGCTGGCTGGCCGCCCTCAATCCGCTCACATTGGCAATCGAGCCGATCCGCGCCGCCTATGCAGGCCAGCTCTCCTTCAGTGCCGTCGTGCTGGAGGCCCCCTATGGAGAGCTCACTGCCGGTGTCTGCCTGCTGGTGCTGGCGGGGCTGGCCGCGGGACTGTTCCTGCTGATCCGCCCCCTGCTCAACCGCAAGCTCAGCTGAACCCCGCTTCGCTGCTTCCACCCACCAGGCCAGCACCCTCCAGCTTGAGCCTTCCTGTTCCTTCTGCCACTGCGTCCCCAGCCATGTCCCAGATCTGCCCCAGGGGCCTGATCGTGTCCGTGCAGGCCCCTGAGGGATCTCCCCTGCGCGATCCCGCGGTGATCGCCGCGATGGCGGAGGCCAGCCTGCGCAACGGTGCCAGTGGCGTGCGGCTGGAGAGCCCGGAGCACATCGGTGCGGTGCGCCGTCGCTGCCCGGAGGCCCTGATCGTGGGCCTGTGGAAGCGCAGCTTTGCCGACAGTCCGGTGTACATCACCCCGGGCTGGGAGGAGATCCGCGCCGTTTGGGCAGCGGGTGCCGACGTGGTGGCCCTCGATGCCACCGAGCGGCTGAGGCCCGGTGGGGCCGACCTGGCGGCGCTGATCGCCCGTGCCCGGGGGGAGCTGGGGGCTGTGCTGATGGCGGATGTGGACAGCCTGGCCAATGGGCTGCGGGCGGCGCAGCTGGGCTGCAGCTGGGTGGGCACCACGCTCTATGGCTACACCGAGGCCACGGCCCATGGGAAGCCGCCGGGGTGGCAGTTGCTGGAGGCGCTGCGCCGGGACCTGCCACCCGGGGTGGCCCTGATCTGCGAGGGCGGGGTGGCCTCGGCCGAGCAGGCCCGCCAGGCCCTGGAGACGGGCGCCGATGCCGTGGTGGTGGGCACTGCGATCACCGGCATCGACCTGCAGGTGGCCGCCTACAGCCGGGCCCTGGCCTGAGACGGCAGACGGCCCGGCCAGCGGCTGCGAAAATTTTTCAGAAGCCAGGCGCGTACCAGTTCAGGGAGCGCACACAGTGGTAAGTGTGTTTTGCTGGCAGGGAGGACCCATGGAACGCACCCGGTTGTGGGCAGGCCCAGGGATGGTGTTGATGAGCACCATGCTGCTGGGCATGCCTCTCTCCAGTTTTCACCTGGGTCAGATCCAGGCACTGAACCGGGAATTGGGGCGCCTGTGCGGTAACCCCCCCCGGGAGGCCCTCAGTGTCTGCCGTATTCACGCCGCCCTCGTGCGCTCCCTCTGAAGGAGGACAGACAGAGGACAGACATCAGGGGACCTGCGCATGTGGCGCTGTCCCCCAGGCCAGGGTTCACATCATCCCGGGCATGCCCATTCCGCCCATGCCACCCATTCCGCCCATGCCATCCATGTCGCCGCCCGGGGCAGGGGCTGGCGGTTCCGGCTTGTCGGCGATCACGGCCTCGGTGGTGATCAGCAGGGCCGCAATCGACACGGCGTCCTGGAGGGCCAGGCGGGTCACCTTGGCGGCATCGAGAATGCCGGCCGCCAGCAGGTCGTCGTACTGGCCGGTGAGGGCATTGAAGCCCTTCCCGTGCCGCAGGATCTCGGCACTCACCACGGCACCGTTGGCGCCGGCGTTGGCGGCGATCTGATGCAGGGGGGCCGCCAGGGCCCGCTGCACGATCTCCACGCCGGTGCGCTCATCGCCCTGGCAACCGGCCGCCAGCTCACTGAGCCCCTCGGCCAGTTCGAGCAGGGTGGTGCCACCGCCGGCCACGATGCCCTCCTCCACCGCTGCGCGGGTGGCGTTGAGGGCGTCCTCGATCCGCAGCTTGCGGTTCTTCAGTTCGGTTTCGGTGGGGGCACCCACCTTGATCACTGCCACGCCACCGGCCAGCTTGGCGATGCGCTCCTGCAGCTTCTCGCGGTCGTAGTCGGAGTCGGTGCGCTCCAGTTCGCGCCTGATCGAGGCCACCCGGTCGGCCACGGCCTGCTGGTGGTCGCCGCTGGCCACGATCGTGGTGTCGTCCTTGGTGATCGTGATGCGGCGGGCGGTGCCCAGGTCGGCCAGGGTCACCTTGTCCAGGGTCATCGCCTGGTCCTCGCTCACCACGGCGGCGCCGGTGAGGATGGCGATGTCCTGCAGGCTGGCCTTGCGGCGATCGCCGAAGCCAGGGGCCTTGACGGCGGCCACCTGCAGCACGCCGCGGTTCTTGTTCACCACCAGGGTCGCCAGGGCCTCGCCGTCCACGTCCTCGGCAATGATCAACAGGGCCCGCCCCGCCTTGCTCACGGCCTCCAGCACGGGCACCAGGTCGGTGATCGCGCTGATCTTGCGGTCGGTGATCAGGATCAGGGCATTCTCAAAGACGCACTCGCGCCGCTCCTGGTCGGTGATGAAGTACGGCGACACGTAGCCGCGGTCGAAGGCCATTCCCTCGGTGATCTCCAGCTCAGTGGCCAGGGAGTTGGATTCCTCCACGGTGATCACCCCATCGGCGCTCACCCGCTCCATGGCCTCGGCGATCATCCGGCCGATCTCCTCCTCGTTGCCGGCGCTCACTGTGGCCACCTGGCGGATGGCATCGCCGCTCACGGCCTGGGCGCGGGCGGCGATGCCTGCCACCACCTGGGCGGCGGCCCGCTCCATGCCCCGGCGCAGCCCCACCGGGTTGGCACCGGCGGCCACGTTGCGCAGCCCCTCGTGCACCAGGGCCTGGGCCAGCACGGTTGCCGTGGTGGTGCCGTCGCCGGCGGTGTCCTTGGTCTTGCTGGCCACCTGCTGGATCAGCTTGGCGCCCACGTTCTCGAACGGATCCTCCAGTTCGATCTCCTTGGCGATGGTCACACCGTCGTTGACGATGTCGGGTGCGCCGAAGGAGCGCTCAAGGACCACGTTGCGGCCCTTGGGCCCGATGGTCACCTTCACGGCGTTGGCCAGGGCGTTCACGCCCCGTTCCAGGGCCGCGCGCGACTCATCGGAAAAGCTGACCAGCTTGGCCATTGGAAATGGGAGATCTCTGGCGTCCCAGGCTCCCATGGCGGCTGCAGGATGAGCGGTGGGGAAAGCCGAATCCCGCTCTCGTCGATAGGGTTCAGCGAACCGTGCAAGGCCCCCGGGCCGCCGATGGACGACCTGCTCAGCCAAGCCCTGGATGCGCCCAGCGAGGTGGTGCTGCTCGATCCCACCACCAGTGCCAACGCCATGGTGTTTGTGTTGATCACGCTGCTGGGCGTGGGGATGGCGCTGATCTACGTACCCCTGCGTCTGTTCCTCACCCTCACGGCCCGCAGCCGGCGGCTGCGGCTTTTGCAGCGCATCCGCCAGCTCCGCGAGGAGCTCGGCAAGCCGGTGGAGAGCCCGGGCAGCTCTTGACCAGTGGCTGGATCACTGGCTGGTTGAGCCAGTGGTCTGTTCAGCGCATCACCATGCCGCCATCCACCTGCAGCACCTGGCCGGTCATGTAGGCGGCGGCGGGGTCGGCGGCCAGGAAGCGCACGGCGCTGGCCACTTCCGCGGGTTGCCCCATGCGGCCCAGGGGGATGGCCTTGAGGATCGGCTCCTTGTCGAGCTCGGCGGTCATGTCGCTCTCGATGAAGCCGGGCGCCACGGCGTTCACGGTGACGCCGCGGCTGGCGAACTCGGCGGCGCTGCTGCGGGTGAGGCCGATCACGCCTGCCTTGGCGGCGCTGTAGTTGGCCTGTCCGGGGTTGCCCATCAGGCCCACCACCGAGGTGATGTTGATGATGCGGCCGGAGCGGGCCTTGAGCATCGATCGGCTCACCGCCCGGGTGCAGAGGAACACGCCGGTGAGGTTGAGGTCGATCACGCTCTGCCAGTCGGTGCTCTTCATGCGCATCAGCAGGCCGTCGCGGGTGATCCCGGCGTTGTTCACCAGCACATCGAGGCGGCCCTCCTTCTCCAGCACCGCCTTCACCATCGCCTCCACCTGCTGCTCATCGGCCACGTTGGCCTGGTGGGCCCAGGCCTGGCCGCCGGCTGCCTGGATCGCCGCCACCACGGCCTGGGCGGAGTCCGGGGAGCTGGCGTAGTTCACCACCACGGTGGCGCCGGCGCTGGCGAGTTCGGCGGCGATGGCCGCGCCGATGCCTCGGCTGGCCCCCGTGACGAGGGCGACCTGGCCGGCGAGGGGGGTGACTGGGGCCATCGATGCAGGAAGGTGGGGTGTGATCGTATGGCCCGCCCAGCCTCACCCCAGCCCGAGGGCCTGCAGCACGGCGTCGATGTCCAGGCCGGCCAGCTGATCGGGCCTGCCCACGCCACGCACACCCTCCCGGCTGGGCAGTTCCGAGGCGCTGCGGCCCAGGGCCACCAGCGGCAAGCCGAGCATCAGGGCCAGCTCGATGCAGCTGGCCTCGCTGGCCAGCACCACATCGGCCGAGGCCAGCCGGGCGGCCCAGGTCCGTGCGGGGCCCCCGCCCGCCGCCAGGGTGCGCAGGCCCGGGAGGCGCTGGCGGATGCGCTCGGGCAGGGCCTGCCACTGATCGGCTGGCCAGTCGGCCGGGTCGCCGGCCGGCGCCAGCAGCAGCAGGGGGCCGTCGCCGCTGGGCAGCGCGGCGGCGGCGGCATCCAGGTCGGCCCTGGCCAGGCTGAGGCGGAAGGCGTCGGCCTCGAGCCGAACGCCGATCGGCCGCAGAAAAGCCTCCCAGGCCTGGGCTTCCCAGCCCCCTGGCGCCGGCTGCACGGTGTCGGTGGCGGAGAAGCCGCCGGCGGCCACCCGGGTGGGGATGTGGCTCATCGACAGCATCAGGTCCACCTGGCGGCCGCTGGCCCGGTTGATGCAGAGCTGGAAGTCGGGCTCGCGCACCGAACCCAGCAGGTTGGCCCAGTCGGCCAGGGTGGCGGCATCGAAGGGGAAGGGGATGGTCCGTACGCCGGCTGGGTGCAGGCCCCAGAGCGCCATGACAGCCGGAGGGCAGACCACCTGCACCGCCGCCCCCAGCTGGTCGGCCACGGCGGCCACGGCTGCGAAGGCCTGGAGCTGGCGGCTGCTCTCGCCCGGAATCAGGAACAGGGCGCGCATCGCAAGGGATCGAGCTCGGCGGGCTGATTGTATGGAGCTTGTTCCAGCGCGCCCGCAGCGCGGCCCTGTTTGTGCATCTGCTGATCGCCGCCGCCGGCAGCGGCCGCCGCATGGGCGCTGCCGGCAACAAGCTGCTGCTGGAGGTGGCCGGCCGGCCCGTGCTGGCCTGGACTCTGGAGGCGGCCCTGGCCTGTGAGGCGATCCACTGGATCGGCATCGTGGGTCAGCCCGTGGACGCCGAGCCGATCGCCACCCTGGTGGCCGCGGCGGCACCCGCCAAGCCCGTGCACTGGATCCTGGGCGGTGACACCCGCCAGGAGTCGGTGAGTCGGGGCCTGGCCGCCCTGCCCGCCGATGCGGCGGGCGTGTTGATTCATGACGGCGCCCGCTGCCTGGTGGATCCGGCCCTGCTCAGCCGCTGCGCCGAGGCCGTGCTGGCCGGCCGGGCCGTGATCGCGGCCACCCCCGTGACCGACACGATCAAGCAGGTCGACGGTTCGGGCACGATCACCGCCACCCCGGACCGCAGCGCGCTCTGGGCCGCCCAGACCCCCCAGGGGTTCCCGGTGGAGCGGCTGCGCCAGGCTCACGCCACCGCCAGCGCCGAGGGCTGGAGCGTCACCGACGATGCGGCCCTGTTCGAGCGGCTGGGCTGGCCAGTGCAGGTGCTGGAGGCGCCGCCCGCCAACATCAAGCTCACCACTCCCTTCGACCTCACCATCGCCGCGGCGGTGCTGGCCGCTCGCGGCTGAGGTCTGGCTTCAGAGCGAGGCTGAAGGTGGTGGCGGTGGCCAGGCCAGCAACTCCAGCCGGCCGGCGTCGGCATCCAGGCGGGCCCGGGCTCCCAGGGGCAGCGCGGCATTGCCGCAGCGGTGGCCCAGGGGCAGGCCGGCCAGCACGGGGATACCCAGATCCACAGTGCGCTCGCGCAGCACCTGCTCGAGACGGCGATGGGCGTCCCCAGCAGCGATGGCCTGATTGGCCTCCTGGCCGTCGTGTTCGTTCGCCGCCTCGTCGTCGTCATCGCAGCCACTGAAGGCGCCGAAGGCGATGCCCGCCAGCTGGCCGAGCGCGCCGCTCAGCCGCCAGTGGGTGAGCATGCGATCGATGCGGTAGGGCGCTTCACCCACGTCCTCCAGCACCAGGATCGCCCCCGTGAGGGAGGGAAGATGGGCCGTGCCCAGCAGGTGGGTGGCCACGGTGAGATTGGCCACCAGCAGCGGCCCCTCGGCAACCCCGCCCCGCCAGCTCTCGCCCTCCAGGGCCGGCGGCCTCTCGCCGAACAGCAGCTGGCGCAGGCGCTCCTGGCTCCAGGCCGGCTCGGCGGCCAGGGTGGTGAGCAGGGGGCCGTGCAGGCCGCCGCCATGGCCCTGGGCGAGCTGGGCCCAGAGCAGGGAGGTCACGTCGCTGAAGCCCAGCAGCCAGCGGGGCGGCAGGGCCAGGGGGCGCTCCAGCAGTCGGGCCGAACCCCAACCGCCGCGCACGCAGGCGATCAGAGCGGCCCCTTCCCGGTCGGCCCCCAGCAGATCGCCCCGTCGCTCCTCATCGCGCCCGGCCAGATAGCCCCAGCTGCGCTCGTGGATCGGGCGGCTGTCCAGCTCCAGCCCCCAGCGCTCCAGCACGGTCCGGCCCGCCTCCAGCCTGGCGACGGCGCCGGGGTCGTCGAGGGCGGAGCTGGCGGCGGCCAGGCGCACCCGGTCGCCTGCCTGAAGCGGCTGGGGCCAGGCGAGCGGACTGCTCATGGCCAGCGCCCCAGCACCAGGGCCAGCAGCAGCAGCCCTCCCAGTTGCACCTGGCGGCTGAAGTGGCGTCCGTAGCTGCCGGAGGACGCCTGCCGGCTGCGCTCCAGCCCGCGCAGCAGCCAGCCCTGGCGCACCATGGCGACCGCCGCCACCAGCCCCAGCAGCCAGCCGAGGGGCTGCAGGCCCCGCAGGGCGGCGGCCAGGGCCAGGCAGATGGCGGTGCCGGCGTAGCAGAGTGTCACCACCAGGGGCGCCCGCGGACCCAGGCTGAGGGCGCTGCTGCGCACGCCGATGCGGCGGTCGTCGGTGCGGTCGGCCATGGCGTACACCGTGTCGAAACCGAAGGTCCAGAGCACGGTGGCCAGCCAGGTGAGCAGCAGGGGCCAGCCGCCGGCCAGGTTGCCCGCGGCGGCTGCCCAGGGAATCAGCACGGCGAAGCCCCAGCACAGGGCCAGCACCAGCTGGGGGTAGCCGAACCAGCGCTTGGCGGAGGGGTAGAGCAGCACCAGCGGCAGGCAGGCCAGGGCCAGCAGCAGGCAGAGCCCCCGCTGCGCCGCCGGCAGGCCGACCAGCACCACCGCCAGGGCCGCCAGCAGGCAGAGCAGCAGCAGGGCCAGGGCCTCTGCCACCCCCAGCCGACCGCTGGCCAGCGGCCGGCCGCTGGTGCGCTCCACCTGGGGGTCGATGCGCCGGTCCCAGAGGTCGTTGGCGATGCAGCCGGCCGCGCTCACCGACAGGCCGCCCAGCACGATCCAGCCCACCAGGGCCAGGGGCGGCGGGCTCTGGGGCAGCAGCCACAGGCTCCAGCCGGCCGGAATCAGCAGGATCAGCCGGCCGGAGGGTTTGTGCCAGCGCACCAGCTCCAGCCAGGCGCGCCAGCGGGCCGGTTGCGCTGCCCTGCGTGCTGTGCCCTGCATCGCTGCATCCCGTTGCGGCCCAGGCTAGGGGGCGCCAGGGGTGGCAAAGTGGCGCCGCCAGGCTCACCGCCGTTCCCATGGCCCAGGCCCCCACGCCCCTGCAGGCCGGCCGGCGGCGGGTGGCGGCCATCGACATTGGCACCAACTCGATCCACCTGCTGATCGCCGAGGTGGACGAGCAGCTGCGCAGTTTTGGCGTGCTCCTCGCTGAGAAGGCCACCACCCGGCTCGGGGAGCGCGACCCGTTGAGCGGCGACCTCAGCGCCGAGGCCATGGAACGGGCCTTCCGCACCCTCCGCCACGACCGCCAACTGGCGGAGAGCCACGGCGTGGAGCAGATCGTGACCGCCGCCACCAGCGCCGTTCGCGAGGCGCCCAACGGCGGCCAGTTCCTGCAGACCCTCCAGGAGCAGCTCGGCCTGGAGGTGGATCTGGTGAGCGGGCCGGAGGAGGCCCGGCTGATCTATCTGGGGGTGCTGTCCGGCATGGCCTTCGGCGAGCGCGCCCACGCCATCATCGACATCGGCGGTGGCTCCACCGAGCTCGTGCTGGCCGATGGCTCCGACGCCCGGGTGCTCACCAGCACCCGCATCGGCGCCGTGCGGCTGCAGCGGGAGTTTTGCCAGCCCGATCCCCTGCCGCCCGAGCGCCGCGGCTTCCTGCAGGCCTACATCCAGGGGGCCATGGACCCGGCGGTGGCTGAGCTGAAGAAGGCCCTCAGGCCAGCTGAAACCCTGCAGCTGGTGGGCACCAGCGGCACGGCCATGGCCCTGGCCGCCCTGGCCGCGGCGGAGGATCCCACCCCGCCGCTGAAGCTGCAGGGCTACCGCCTCAGCAAGGAGCGGATCGACCAGCTGGTGGCGCGGCTGTTGCTGATGACCCCGGAGCAGCGCCGCGGCCTGACGGCCATCAACGAGCGCCGCGCCGAGATCATCGTGCCCGGTGCCCTGATCCTGCAGACCACCATGGCCATGCTCGGCGCCCGCGATCTGCTGGTGTGCGATCGGGCCCTGCGCGAGGGGCTGATCGTGGACTGGATGCTGCGCAACCAGCTGCTCGGTGACCGCTTCTCCTTTCAGAGCTCGATCCGCGAGCGCACCGTGCTGCACCTGGCCCGCCAGTTCGGCGTGGATCTGGAGCGGGCGGACCGGGTGGCCGGCCATGCCCTCAGCCTCTACGACCAGACCCGGGGGATGCTCCACGACGACGACGGTGAGGGACGCCAGCTGCTCTGGGCTGCGGCCCAGCTGCACACCTGTGGCAAGAGCATCAACATCTCGGCCTATCACAAGCACACCTGGTACCTGATCCGCCACGGTGAGCTGCTCGGCTACTCCCAGACCGAACATCTGATGGTGGCGGCCATCGCCCGGTATCACCGCCGCAGCCTGCCCAAGAAGCGGCACGAGTCGTGGCAGCTGATCACCGGCCGGGAGCAGCGCCGCTGTGTGGCTGGCATGGCCCTGCTGCTGCGCCTGGCCGCCGCCCTCGACCGCCGCCCCGCCGCCGTGATCGAGACCATCGGCGTGCGGCCGGGGGGTGGCGCTGACGCCCAGGTGCTGGAGGTGGAGCTGCAGCCCCGCCTGCCGGCGAGCGGGGAGCCGGCTCCGGATCTGAGCCTGGAGCGCTGGAGCCTGCGCGCCTGCACCGCGGTGGTGCTGGAGGCCTGCGGCGTGGAACTCAGGGTTCCGGAGCCGGTTGCGCTGCAGGGCTCGGCTCCGGGCTGAAGCGGTACCAGGTCACGGCTTCGATCGGGCCCAGTGGCCTGGCCGGAGCTCCTCCGCTGGCGGCGCTCACCAGATCAGGGCGACCGGCCAGCACCCGCAGCTCGCCGCTGAGGGGGAAGCGCTGCCCGCCCTCCAGGGTGCCCCGCAGGAGCACCACGCCGCTGGCGGAGCGCACCTCCACCCAGCTGGGTTCGGCGCTGCGCAGCACCAGCTCGGCCTGGGGCTGCGCAGCCGGGCTGGGCTGTTCGGAGGCGGCGGGGGGCTGGCGCGGGGGGCTGGGCCGGCCGCCGCTGAGGCTGCGCTGCACACCCCAGGCCAGCCCCGCGGCGGCGACCAGGGCAGCACCAAGGCCGAGCAGCCGGAGCGGTGGTCGCGAGGGGGTGGAGACCGGAGCTGCATCGGCCTGCACGGCGGGACGCCGGGGCTGAGGGGCCGATGGAGCGGGACCGGGCTGGGGCGGGCGGGCCTGGAAGGCCTGATTGGCGCGCAGGGCGGCGATGTCGTCGTCGATGTTCACGCCAAGGCTTGCCGCCACCCGGCGGGCCTGGGCCACCACGAACACGGCCTCGGGCAGTTCCTCCCGGTTCCCCTCCTCCAGGGCCCGCAGTTGTTCAGGGCCCATGTGCAGGCGTTCGGCCTGCTGATCCAGACTGATGCCCTGGGCCTGGCGGGCCTGGGCCAGGCGCTGGCCAAGGCGTTGCAACTGGGGAATCAGCTCGGCGCTCACGGGCAGGACTCAGACAAGTGGCACGGCAGGTGCGTTGTGCCGGCATTGTGCCCCTGTCGCGCAACGGTTGCAGGAATTCCTGCGCAACACAACAGTTGTGCCACGCCGCCAACGCGCCGTCAGCGATGGCGCTGTTTCTGGGGAGCCTGTCAATCCATGCAACCTGCCCGGACCCAGGTCCCAGGCCTGAACCTTCTAATGGCTCAACCGGAACAGCCAATGGCTCAACCGGCACAGCCAATGGCTCAATGAGAACAGCCAATGGAGCAAAGATCCAAGGACGGCGTAGCTGGATCGGATTGCTTCAATCGAGCGAGATCTTTCTGGCTGGCTCGATTGAAGCCAGCTAGGCCTGAATCAATCAATGGGCGATACTGGATTCGAACCAGTGACCCCTTCCGTGTGAAGGAAGTGCGCTACCGCTGTGCTAATCGCCCGAATCTGCTTTGCCCGTATGGAAGCCTGCAGCAAAGGACAGCGCAGTCTGATGGCCTTGAGTGAGCCGGTCGCTTGCGCTGTGGCTCGACTTTAAAACATCGCCGCCCTTCCCCAGGCGTGCCCTCCGGCGAAGCCTGGAGCTGGGGGAGGGGTGATCAGTCACCATGGCAGCCTCAGCCCTGTCGCTTCAGCGCCCACCCCGTGAGCATCGCCCAGTCCGCCGTCGATGGTTCGCCCCTGCTGCGGGGGGATCGGCCCGGGGATGGGCAGGCGCACGGCCAGGCCAGCCAGCAGGTGGACGTGCTGATCGTGGGGGGAGGCGTGTGTGGCACGGCACTGCTGTTCGAGCTGGCCCGCTACACGGATCTGGCCCGCCTTGCCCTGGTGGAGCGCTACGACGCGCTGGCGCGGGTGAACTCCAGGGCCACCAACAACAGCCAGACCATCCATTGCGGTGACATCGAGACCAACTACACCCTCGAGAAGGCCCTGAAGGTGAAGCGCACGGCCGAGATGATCGTGCACTACGCCGAACTGCTGGATCCGGCGGTGCGCGAGCGCTGTGTGTTCCGCACCCCCAAGATGGTGCTGGCCGTGGGCGAGCAGGAGTGCGCCTTCCTGCGGGAGCGCTTTGCACGCTTTTCTCCCCACTTTCCGGCCATGGAGCTGCTGGAGAAGGAGCAGATCGCCGCGTGGGAGCCGGCTGTGGCGCTGTTCGATGGCCAGCTGCGCCCCGAGCAACTGCTGGCCATCGGCATCCGCAGCACGTACACCGCCGTGGATTACGAGGCGCTCTCCCAGTCGTTTGTGGAGCAGGCCCGCGCGGCGATTGTCGCGAGCAACGCCACCACAGACGATGCTCACGGCGACTCAGGATGCCGCCGGCTGGACCTGCATCTGGGCACCACCGTGCGGGAGATCGTGCCGGAAGGCGACCTCTACCGCGTGATCCTGGCCCCCACCCCCGGCTGCAGCGCTGGCAGGACGGCCGACGGCATGGCACTGGCCCCCCAGGAGATCCTGGCCCGCCATGTGGTGGTGAACGCCGGCGCCCACAGCCTGCTGATGGCCCAGCGGTTGGGCTTCGGCCTGGAGTACTCCTGCCTGCCGGTGGCCGGCAGCTTCTACTTCACGCCCGATCTGCTCAAGGGCAAGGTGTACACGGTGCAGAACGACAAGCTGCCCTTCGCCGCCATCCACGGCGACCCCGACGTGCGCGCGCCGGGGAAGACCCGCTTCGGCCCCACGGCCCTGCTGCTGCCGCTGTTGGAGCGCTACAAGCCCGCCTCCTTCTGGGAGTTTCTCAAGGTGCTGCGGCTCGACTGGGCGGTGCTGACGGTGTTCTGGCAGCTCTTTCGCATCGCCGACATCCGCAACTACATCCTCAAGAACCTGCTGTTCGAGGTGCCCTGGCTACGGCGGCGTCTGTTTCTGGCCGATGCCCGCAAGATCGTGCCCGGCATGCAGCTGGGCGATCTTCGTTTTGCCGAGGGCTATGGCGGCGTGCGACCCCAGCTGATCGACAAGGCCAACCGCAGGCTGATGCTCGGTGAGGCCAGTATCCCCGCCCTGCCGGGCCTGGTGTTCAACGTGACGCCCTCGCCGGGCGGCACCTGCTGCCTGGGCAATGCTGCCCGGGATCTGGAGGCGATTGCCGATCGTCTCGGCTGTGGATTCGACCGGAAACGGTTGGCGCGGGAGCTCTACGGGGAGGTTGGCTGAGCCGGCACGTCGTCTTCCGGTACACCACCCCGGAACAGGTGGTTGTGGCTGGCGGAGTAGAGCTTGGAGCGGGCCTGCTCGGGGGCAGCCAGGGCCGGGCTCACCACATAGAGGGTGGTGCGGATCAGGTTGCGCTCGCGGCTCACCCGGGCCATCTGGCCCAGGGGCACCACCGTGATCCACTGGTCTGGCCAGCTCACCCGGTAGCCAATGGCCACGGGAGTGTCGGCGGGATAGTGGCGCAGCAGCTCGGCCTGCACCTCATCCACGTGGCGCGCGGAGAGATAGAGGCAGAGGGAGGCACGCAGGGCGGCCAGCCGCTCCAGCGATTCGGTCTCCGGCACGCCGGTGCGGCCGCCGGTGCGGCTGAGCACGATCGTCTGCACCAGCCCGGGGATGGTGAGCTCGGCGCCGAGGGCAGCGGCGGTGGCCTGGTAGGCACTGATGCCGGGCACCACCTCCACGCCGATGCCCGCATCGGCCAGGCGGCAGATCTGCTCGGCCAGGGCGCCGTAGAGGCAGGGGTCGCCATCGTGCAGGCGCACCACCCGTTTGCCGGCAGTGACGTGCTCCTGAACCACCGCCAGCACCTCCTCGAGGGTGAGGGTGCTGGTACGGATCCGCTCGCAGCCTTCGGGGGCCAGCGCGGCGATCTGGGGATTCACCAGGGAGTCGGTGTACACCAGCACCTCGGCCTGCTCAATCAAGCGGGCCGCCCTGAGGGTGAGCAGGTCCGGTGCACCGGGCCCGGCACCCACGATCCAGAGGCGGGGGGCGGTCAACGAACCACTCCAACCGGGTCGGGCAGTGCTTGGCGCCGTCCCAGCAGCCACCACAGCCCCAGGCCCCCAAGGGCGATCAGCAGCAGACTCACCAGCTGGGCCATGCGCAGGCCACCTTCACAGAAGGGCGGCTCGGCGAACAGGCAGAGGGGGTCGATGCGCAGGCCCTCGATCCACACCCGGCCGCTGCTGTAGGCCATCAGGTACACGCAGCTGAGGGCACCGGCCGGTAGCTGGATCCTGCCCCGGCTGGCCTGGCGGAACAACACCAGCAACAGCACACAGACCCCCACATTCCAGAGAGATTCGTAGAGAAAGGTTGGGTGGAAGTAGAGCTGCTCCAGAAATTCAGGCGGCCGGTTGGCGGCCGGAATCCTCAGTTTCCAGGGCAGATCGGTGGGCACACCGAAGGCCTCGGAGTTGAAGAAGTTGCCCCAGCGGCCGATGGCCTGGCCCAGGGCCACCGCCGGCACCAGCACATCGAGCAGGGGCCAGAAGGGCTGGCGCCGCCACCGGCAATAGAGAATCGTGGTGAGAACCCCACCGATCAGGGCGCCATGGATGGCGATGCCGCCGCGCCAGATCGCCAGCGCCTCGATCGGATTGGCGGCGTACTGGCGCCATGCCAGGGCCACGTAGTAGATCCGGGCACCGATCACGGCACCCAGCACCAGCAGGGGCAGCAGATCGGCGATCAAGGCAGGCTCGATGCCCCTGGCCTTCCCCAGCCGTGTGGCCAGAGTCAGGCCGGCGAGCACCGCCAAGGCGATCAGCAGCCCGTACCAGCGCAGTGCAAAGGGGCCCAGCTGGAAAACCAGGGGCCCCGGGGATGTGAAGGCGAACAGGAGAGTCAAATCGCTTGGATCAGGAGATCAGCCGCAGTGGCCCGGTCTGGGCCGTGATCAGACGATGCCTTCGGCGGCCTGCACTTTTTCCACCTGACGCTTCTTGAGCACCAGCATGATCTGGGCCAGGGCGATGGCGGCAAAGAAGGCGAGCAGACCGTAGATGCGAACCGGGTTCTGCAGCACGATCTCGGCGTCGATCTGGCCAAAGCCGCCCACATTGGGGTCGTTGGTGAGCGGTGCGCCGGCGGCGACGCTGTCGCCCACCGCCACGAGCAGGCTGGGACCAGCTGGAACGGTTTCGCTGACCGTGCTGCCATCTTCGGCGGTGATCTCCACCACCGTGGCACCGCCATCGCCGGCCGTGATGGCACTCACGCTGCCGGCCGCAGGGGAGTTGTACACGGTGTTGTTGCTCTTCTCACCGGTGGGGTACACCTGGCCACGGCCGCGGTTGCCGCCCACATGCAGCTGGTACTTGCCGAAGTGGATGCTGCTGTCGGTGCCGGGATCGGGCGAGAGCACAGGGAACACGATCTCCTGGTGGTCATCGCCCGGCAGGGGGCCCACCAGCAGAATGTTGGGCTGGTCGTCGGAGTACTGGGTGTAGTAGATGCCGGCGGTCTCCTCCTTGAGCTCCTCACTGAGGCGATCCTGGGGGGCGAGGGTGAAGCCGTCGGGCAGCATCACCACGGCGCCCACGTTCAGCCCGGTGGCGCTGCCGTCACCGGCAATCTGCTGCACGGAGGTGTCGTAGGGGATCTCCACCACGGCCTTGAACACCGTGTCGGGGAACACGGCCTGGGGCACCTCCACCCGGGTGGCCTTCTTGGCCAGGTGGCAGTTGGCGCAGACGATCTTGCCGGTGGCCTCGCGGGGGCTGGCGTAGTTCTGCTGGGCCCAGAACGGGTAGGCCCAGCTGGGGCTGGCGGCCCCAAGGATCACGGCCAGGGCTAGGCCGGTGCCGAGCAGGGAGGCGAGCAGGGAGGAGAGGGAGCGGCGCATCGGGGGTGGGAGCGGAACGACGGGAAGGGAGAGGTCTGTCGCGTCAGGCCCACCAGGGCTTGTCGCCGGTGCGGAAGTCGGTCTCGGTCCACTGGCTCACGAAGACGTTGTCGTTTTCCACGGACACGTGGGCCAGGGCCAGGGAGAGGGGCGCCGGGCCGCGCACCACCTTGCCGGTGGCGTCGTACTGGGAGCCGTGGCAGGGGCACATGAACTTGTTGGCGCCGCTGTTCCAGGGCACCACACAGCCCAGGTGGGTGCAGATGGCGTTGATGCCGTAGCTGCCGATGGCGTCCTCCCCCTCCACGATCAGGTAGGTGGGATCGCCCTTGAGGCCCTGCACCAGGCTGCGGTCGCCCTCCTTGTGGCTGCTCAGCCAGCCGCTGGCGGTCACGGCATTGCCAAGCTCGTCCTTGGCCGTCACGCCGCCTCCACTGCCAGCGGCCTTGGGGGGGATGAAGTAGTTCACCACCGGATAGAGGGCCCCGAGGGCCACCCCGGTGAGCGACCCGAAGGTGAGCAGATTCATGAACTGCCGACGACCCATTCCGGGCACATCACCACTCGCGCTGGCTGGGATCTGGGTCATGGACAACGTGCCGGTGTAGCCGGTGCAACGTGGCGGCCACATTAAGGCCTGCCCTTCCCGCACCGCAGCGCCAATGCGGTCGCTGCGGGCCACTGCAACAAGCTGTTGTGCGTGAGACTGCCGCTGTGCCGCGCCATCCGCCGTGCAGCCCGCCGTTCCCCCGTCGCTCCCCACACCGCCGCTCAGCGGATCTGAGCTGCTGGAGCTGCTGCGCCAGCGCTGGCAGGCCTCCTACGACCTGCAGCTGGTGCAGCGCCGAGGGCGGCTCTACCTGCAGGTGATGTGGGCGTATCTGGAGCAGCAGTCGTTCCCGCTTTCCCCGGAGGCCTACGCAGCCCGGCTGGAGGAGGTGGCCGGGATGGTCAATGGCATGGGCGTGGCGGGCCAGGTGCGCCACTGGCTGCTCACCACCACCGACAAGCCGCGGCTAGGGCGGGCGATGGGGCTGGCCCTCGAATTGCCCCCCGAGCGGCTGGGGGAATTCCTGGTGTAGTCCGCCTCGGTGGCTGATCTAGCCGGCCTCAGCGGGGGTGGCCGGGGAGGGCCGCAACCGCTCGCTGAGGGCCACCAGCCCCACGCCCACCAGGTAGAGGCCCGTGATCGCGCCGCCCAGCAGCAGCATCGTCACAGGGTCGGTGGAGGGGGTGAGCACGGCGCCGGCGACGGCGGCGGCCAGCAGCACCCAGCGCCAGGCCGCCAGCATCGTGCGGGCCCGGATCAGGCCGAGGGCCCCCAGGATCAGCTGCAGCACCGGCAGCTGGAAGGCCAGGGCCGTGGCCACCATCAGCAGCAGCACGAAGTCGAGGTAGCGCTCGATCGACCAGCTGGGTTCCACCACGTCGGCGCCGTAGCTCACCAGGAAGCGCAGGGCGGCCGGCACCAGGGCCCACCAGGCGAAGACCAGGCCGGCGGCGAACAGCACCGCCGACCCTGCCACGGCTGGGCCCACCAGGCGGCGCTCCCGCCGGGTGAGGCCGGGCAGCACGAAAGCCAGGATCTCGTAGAGCACCCATGGCAGGGCCAGGCAGAGGCCGGCGTAGCCCGCCACCTTCAACGACACGAACAGGAACTCGCCCGGCGCCAGCTGCAGGAAGCGGATGCCCTCGGCCGGCATCTCCAGCAGGCGCACCACCGGTTTGACGAACACCAGACAGCCGGCCGCCGCCAGCACCACCGCCAGCAGGCTGCGCAGGATGCGGCGCCGCAGTTCCTCGAGGTGGTCCACCAGGCTCATCTCCACCTCCCCGGGGAAGTCGTCGGGGGCGGAGTTGGCAGCGGGCGTCACCCGGATCGGTGCTGGCGGCGCACCGGGCTGGGCACCGCCCTGGGCAGGGGCCTGAGCAGCGGGGTCGGGGGGAGACGTGGTCATGGCTGCCGGGTTGCCAGCAGGCTAAGAGCCCGTTCCGGGACCCCCCAGATCACCTCCCCTCCCCGGTGGCGCACGGTGCCCGGGGCGGCGCCGGGGATGCGCTGCAGGGCATCCACCGGCACCATCAGCACCGGCACCCGGCCATTGGCCCGGCCGCGGCTGAAGTGGGCGGCCAGGTCGGCGGCCACCTGCACGTCGTCGGCGGCGGCCACCCCTGCTGAGCTCTTGAGCACCACGTGGCTGCCGGGCAGCTCCTGGGCATGGAACCAGAGGTCGCCGCGGCGGGCCTGGCGGAAGGAGATCCATTCGTTCTGGCGGTGGTTGCGGCCCACCTGCACCACCACCCCCGACCCCGTGCACAGCTCCAGGGGGCTTGGGGTGTCCCGTGCCGCTGCCAGGGCCCGCCGCTGACGCCGCCCGGGACGGGTGGAGCGGCCCAGCAGCTCCTCGAGTTCCTCGCGCAGGGCCTCCAGCTGGCTGACGCTCTCGGCCTGGTCGAGGTAAGTGAGGCTGGCCTCGATCGCCGCCAGGTGCTGGTGGTGCTGCTCCAGGCGCGGGCTGATCGCCGCCAGCGAGCGGCGCAGCTTGCGGGCCCGGCGGTAGAGCGTCTGGGCGTCGTCGATGCACTGGCGGCTGGGCTGGCGCTGGCTGAGCAGGGCATCGGCCTGGCGCTGGAGCTCCTCGCTGCCGGCCGCCGCCGCCAGCAGGGCCTCCTGGTCGGCCACCATGCGGGCCTGCTGGTCGGCGAGCTTCTCCAGCCTCTGCCGCAGTTGCTGGCGGTTGTCCTGCAGGGCTCGGGTTGCCAGCCGTTCGCCGTAGTAGGCGGCCAGGGCCTGGTTGATCGGCAGACCGCCGCGACGGGCTGCCTGGGCAGGATCCCCCGTGGCAGCACGGTGGCGGGAATCCTCGCTGAGCGGGGCCCAGCAGCGGTAGCCCGTGGGGGTGGGTTGCCAGCTGAACCGCTCTGCATCCAGCGCCTCCAGCCAGCTCCGCCAGGCCTGCCAGAGCTGGAGCCACTGCTCCTCCCCGAGGGTGTGCACCGGCTGCTCAAGCCAGGCCTCAGGCAGCAGCTGGCGGGCCAGGGCCGGACTGATGCCCTGGAAGGCATCACGCAGGGCGCGTTCCAGGGGCAGGGGCAGCAGCAGCAGGCGTTGCTGCCAGGCGGCGAAGCTGCTGGCGGCGCAGGGCGGTTCCCCGGCCGGCGGCGGCGGCAGCTGGTACCGATCCCCGGTGCCGATCGGCCGCAGCCGCGACTGGCCGGATTTCACCTGGCGGGCCAGGGCCACCACCCGCCCTTCGCCGTCCAGCAGGAAGAGGTTGCTGTGCCGCCCCATCAGTTCGATCACCAGCCGTTTCTCGAGGGGCCCGCCAGGACGGCGGGCGAAGCCGAGGTCCAAGATCCGCTCCCAGCCGGGCTGCTCCAGGCTGGTGAGGGCCAGGCCGCGCAGGCCGTGCTGGAGCTGCTGGGCCAGGGTGCTGCCCTCCCCCTGGCGGGGGGGTGGGGCGATGGCGTGCACCCGGGCCGCCTCTGCCTGCCAGCAGAGCTCCAGCCACTGGATGCCGTGCAGATGGCGCAGACCCAGCTGCAGGCTGTGGCTGCCCCCCTGCTGGGCCTTCTCAAAACGGCTGGGCAACAGCAGGCCGCGCCACTCGCTCAGCGCAGCCCGCAGGCTGGTGAGGTCCATCGGTTGCAGCCTGGCCATCGCCATGGGAAGGGCGCCGGCGGAGTGCGCCATGGGGTGCCCCTACTCTGCAGTCCACCCCTGCAGCAGCAATGGCCCGTCTGAGTGTGATCACCGGCCCGAGCGGGGTGGGCAAGGGCACGCTGGTGAGCAGGCTGCTGGCCCGCCATCCGCGCATCTGGCTCTCGGTATCCGCCACCACCAGAGCCCCCCGCCCCGGGGAGGTGGAGGGCGAGAGCTACTTCTTCCTCAGCCGCGAGCACTTCGAGCGGCAGGTGGTGGCCGGCGGCTTCCTGGAGTGGGCCGAGTTCGCCGGGAACCTCTACGGCACCCCGCGTGAGCCGGTGGAGCGCCAGCTGGCGGCGGGGCGGCCGGTGTTGCTGGAAATCGAGCTGGAGGGGGCCCGCCAGGTGCGCCGCAGTTTTCCGGCCGGCTTCCAGGTGATGATCCAGCCCCCCAGCCTCGAGGAACTGGAGCGGCGGATCCGCGGGCGGGGCACCGATGCCGAAGCGGCGATCCACCGGCGCCTGGAGCGGGCCCGGGAGGAGCTGGCAGCTGCTGCCGAGTTCGACGCAACCCTGGTGAACGGCGACCTGGAGCTCGCCCTGGCAGAACTGGAGCGGCTGCTGGGCCTGGATCAGGGGGAGTAGGCAACAAAAAAGCGGCTCCTGAGAGCCGCTTTTTTTAGGGGAGGGCCGCTGCTCAGAGCGGGTGGAACAGCAGGTCGGGGAAGAAGCGGTTGAACTCGATCAGGATGCCGGCGGTGATGGTGAACCAGATCGCCGAGAACACCGGGGCGGTGGTGAGGAATTTCTTCATGGCTGGGAATGGCTGGGAAAGGGTGGGGCAATGCTGAACAGGAATCCTCCCTGAGGAAACAGCTGGGGTTCAGCGCGGGGACACGGTGATCTTGTTGTCGTCCTCGGTGAGCTTCTTGCCGGTGAGCTCGCCGAAGGCGGCCAGGGGCCAGCTGGCGGCGGCCAGAGTGCTCTTGAACGCCAGGGGCACATCAATCTGGATTTCGCGCATGGTGGCGTCCTTGCTGCCGCGGATCGCCATCAGGTAAGTGCGGCCGGCCCAGCCGATGCAGCCGGCGATGTAGAGGAAGGCGATGCCGGGGATCAGGAAGTCACCAGCGTGGCTCCAACGGCCGTCCACGATCAGGTGGGGCAGGCCATCGGTGCCGCAGAGGGCCTGGCTGTACATCTGGAAGCGGGCCTTGGCCTGGTCGGTTTTGGCGGCGGCGGCGCGCTGCTGGAAGCGGGGGCTCTCGGCGCAGGGGGTGAGGCCGGCAACGGATGCGTCTGCCTTGGCGACGGGTGCAAAGCCGAACAGCAGGAAGGCGGAGAGCAGAACCGCGCACAGGCGGGGGAAAAGACGGCGCATCGCGGTGCAGGATGTCACTCGCGGACAGTAAGGGGGTGAAGGGGGCGGCATGGCAACGGTTCTGGCCCTCGAAACAAGTTGTGACGAGTCGGCGGCGGCGATCGTGCGCGACACCACCGTGCTGGCCAGCGCTGTGGCGTCCCAGGTGGAGGAGCACGCCCGCTGGGGCGGGGTGGTGCCGGAAATCGCCTCGCGCCGCCATGTGGAGGCTCTGCCCCAGCTGATCGAGCAGGTGTGCGTCGCGAGCGGGGTGCCGGTGGCGGCGGTGGACGCGGTGGCGGCCACCGTGGCGCCGGGGCTGGTGGGGGCCCTGCTGGTGGCGTCGGTGACCGGCCGCACCCTGGCCCGGCTGCACGCCAGGCCCTTCCTGGGCATTCACCACCTGGAAGGCCATCTCGCTTCCGTGCAGCTGGGCGATCCGTTGCCCGCCGGCCCCTACCTGGTGCTGCTGGTGAGTGGCGGCCATACCGAGCTGGTGCGGGTGGAGGGCCCGGGGGCCTACACACGGCTGGGCCGCAGCCACGACGACGCGGCTGGGGAGGCCTTCGACAAGGTGGCCCGGTTGCTGGGACTGGGCTATCCCGGCGGCCCGGCCATTCAGCTGGCCGCGGCGGCTGGGGATCCCGGACGCTTTCCGTTGCCCAAGGGGCGGATCTCCCTGCCCCAGGGGGGCTTCCATCCCTACGACTTCAGCTTCAGCGGCCTCAAGACCGCCATGCTGCGCCAGGTGCGGGCCCTGGAGCAGGCCGCGGCAGCGGGGGGCGAACCCTTGCCGGTGGCTGATCTGGCGGCCAGCTTCGAGCAGGTGGTGGCCGAGGTGCTGGTGGAGCGCAGCTGCCGCTGTGCCAGCGACCATGGCCTGGGCACCCTGGTACTGGTGGGTGGGGTGGCGGCCAACCGGCGCCTGCGCGAGCTGCTGGAACGGCGCTGTCAGCACGAAGGGCTGCAGTGCCGATTCGCCCCCCTGGCTTACTGCACCGATAACGCCGCGATGATCGGAGTGGCGGCCTGCCAGCGTCTGCGGGCCGGTCAGGGCAGCAGTGGGGAACTGGGGGTGGCGGCGCGCCTGCCCCTGGAACAGGCCGATCGCCTTTACGAAACGCGGGCCCCCTTTTAATCGGCTTAATCTGAGCTATCGATTCGCCGATCGCCTGTCCGATCGTCCCGCCGCCATGGCTTCTGCGAACTCCTCCCAGGCAGAGCCAGCGGCTGCTGAACCGGTGAGTTCCAGCGAACTCAACGCCTGGCGCCGGGGCTTCACCCCCCAGGCCGAGATCTGGAACGGACGGCTGGCCATGCTGGGCCTCTCCCTCGGTCTGGCGGTGCTGGTGATCGCCCGGCTGAGCCTGCGCTGATCGATCCGCTGCGGATCAGGTGCGCCCCCGCAGCGCCTGGGCCAGTTCGTTGGGCCTGAGGCTCTGGGCCAGGGCGTCTTCGGCCTCCACCCGACCGTCCTCCACCAGCTTGAGCAGCGCCTGGTTGGAGGTCTGCATGCCATCGAAGGCACTGCGGCCCATGATGTCCTCGATCTCGTCGAGATCTCCCTTGAGGATGTAGTCCTTGCAGGCGTCGGTGTTGATGAGAATGTCGTGAAAGGCGCAGCGCTTGCCGTCGGTGGTCTTGAGCAGGCCCTGGGAAATCACGCCGAGCAGGGATTCGGACACGGCGCGGCGCACGCTGTCCTGTTCGTTGGGGGGGAACATCCCCAGCACCCGTTCCACGGTTTTCACGGCTGAATTGGTGTGCAGAGTGCCGAACACCAGGTGGCCGGTCTGGGAGGCCTCCAGGGCGGTGGTGAGGGTCTCGCGGTCGCGGATCTCGCCGATCAGGATCACGTCCGGATCCTCGCGCAGGGCCGCCCGCAGGGCGTTGTGGAACAGCTTGGTGTGCTCGCCCACTCCCCGGTGCCGGATCAGTGACTGACGGCTCTCGTGCACGAATTCCACCGGGTCCTCGATCGTGAGGATGTGGCGGCTCATGTTGGAGTTGATCCAGTCGATCATCGCCGCCAGGGTGGTGCTCTTGCCGGAGCCCGTGGGGCCGGTGACCAGCACCAGGCCCTTGGGCCGGGCGGAGAGTTCCCGCAGCACCGGCGGCAGGTTGAGATCCTCCAGGCTGGCGATGGTCTGGGGAATGAGGCGCAGCACCATTGCCGGGCCGCGCAGGGTCACCATCAGATTGATCCGCACCCGCACGAACGGGAAGGCGTGGGAGCCGTCGAATTCCAGGTCGCGCAGAAAGCTGTCCAGTTCGGCGGCGCCGAGCATCTCCCGCACCCAGCCGATGAAGGCGGGCTGGTCGGTCGCTGGCCAGCCGGTGCGCACGATGTCGCCGCGATGGCGGTAGCGGGGCTCCTCCCCCACCCCCAGGTGAACGTCGGAAAAGTTGCGCTCGAAGGCCACCCGCACGATGCCCTCGAGGTTGTCGGGCTGGGGACCCAGGCCTGGGCTGCCCTGGACTGGAGCCGGGCCGGCCGGCCGGGGGCTGGCCGCAGGGGGTGGCGCTGCCGCTGGCGCCGGGCTGAAAGGGGAGGGGGGAAACGGGGACGGGGGGAAGGGGGAGCTGGTCATCGGCGGCCACCGGATCCGCCCCAGCTTCGCTGCTCGGGCTGACCCTGTCAGCTTCTGGCCACAGCAGGGAGCTCCGTAGGATCCGAGCACTTGCGCCCGGACACCGGTGTCCCTGCCCCTGGTCACGATCGTGCTCGGCACCCGGCCGGAGGCGATCAAGCTGGCCCCGGTGATCCTGGCCTTTCAGCAGGCTCCCCAATTCCGCACGCGAGTGGTGCTCACCGGCCAGCACCGCGAGATGGTGAGCCAGGTGATGGAGCTGTTCGGCCTGAGGGCCGACCACGATCTGGCGCTGATGGCGCCCAGGCAGACCCTCACCCACATCACCTGCGCGGCCCTCCAGGGCCTCAAGGAGGACTTCACGAACCACCGGCCCGATCTGGTGCTGGTGCAGGGCGACACCACCACTGCTTTCGCCTCTGCCCTGGCTGCCTTCTACGAACAGATCCCGGTGGGCCACGTGGAGGCCGGCCTGCGCACCGACAACCTGCTCGATCCCTTCCCGGAGGAGGCCAACCGGCGGCTGATCTCCCAGCTGGCCCAGCTGCACTTCGCCCCCACCGAGCGCTCGGCGGCCAACTGCCTTGCCTCCGGGGTGGTGGGGGAGGTGCTGGTCACGGGCAACACGGTGATCGACGCCCTGCTGCAGATGGCCAAGCAGGCCCCCAGGCTCGACCTGCCCGGCCTCGACTGGCAGGGGCAGCGGGTGCTGCTGGCCACCGTGCACCGGCGCGAGAACTGGGGCGAGCGCCTGGGCGAGATCGGCGCCGGCTTTCTGGAGCTGCTGGAGCGTTTCCCCGACACGGCCCTGCTGCTGCCGCTGCACCGCAACCCCACCGTGCGCGAGCCGTTGCAGGCCCTGCTGGGAGACCATCCGCGCGCCTTCCTCTGCGAGCCCCTCGATTACGACCAGCTGGTGGCGGCGATGGGCGGCTGCACCCTGGTGCTCACCGATTCGGGAGGCCTGCAGGAGGAAGCTCCCGCCCTGGGCAAGCCTGTGCTGGTGCTGCGCCGCACCACGGAGCGGCCGGAGGCGGTGGACGCCGGCACGGCTCGGCTGATCGGCACCGCCACGGCCGACATCGTGGCCGAGGCGAGCACCCTGCTCAGCGATTCCCAGGCCTATGAGGCCATGGCCCGGGCGGTCAATCCCTTCGGCGACGGACTGGCCTCCGGCCGGATCGTGGCGGCTGCACGGTCGTTCCTGGGGATCTGATCAGTGGGATCGGTGCTCAGCGGGATCTGATCAGTCGCGCCGTTTGGCGCCCGGTGGGAGGTCGATGAAGATGCGCGTTCCCGGCTCCAGCCCGGACAGGATTTCCGTGTCCTTCCCGCCGCTGCTGCCCAGCTCCACCGGTTGGAAAGTGGGCTTGCGGTCCTTGCCCACCAGCAGCACGCCAGGCCGACCGTTCTCCGTGACGATCGCCACGGTGGGCACCAGGGTGCGGGACTGGAGAAGGCCGGTCTGGAAGCCCACATCGGCGGTCATGCCGATGCGCAGCCCGGGGGTTGGCTCGACGAACTGCAGGTACACGTCGAAGGAGGTGACGTTGTTCACCTTCACCGCCCGGGGGGTGATCCGCTTCACCCGGGCAGCGAAGCGGCGATCGGGGAAGGCGTCCACCTGCACGCTCGCCGCCTGGCCCTGGCGCACCCGGCCGATCTCGCTCTCGGGCACCTTGGCGACCACCTCCAGCCCCTGGGAGAGTTCCACGATCGAGGAACTGGTGGCGCCCTCCACGGCGGCGGCGGTGGTGGTGGGGGTGACGAAGGCGCCCGGATCGGCGAAGCGCTGGGTGACCACCCCGCTGAAGGGGGCGCGCACGACCAGGTCGGCCTGCTCCACCCGGCGGGCCTCCAGCCGCTGGCGGGCGGCGTTCACGGCCGCCTGCTCCACCAGGAAGGTGCTGCGCACGGTGTTGTAGTCGCTGAGGCTGATGGCGTTCTCGCGGAAGAGCCGCTCATTGCGCTGCAGCTCGCTGCGGCTGCGCTCCAGCTGGGCCTGGGCCGAAATCAGCTGGGCCTGGAGTTCCCGCAGCCGCTCCTGCAGATCACCGGCATCCATCCGGGCCAGGGGCTGGCCGGCCTCCACCCGGTCGCCCTCCTCCACGAACAGCTCCTCGAGGATCCCCTGTCGCTTCGGGCTCACATTCACCCGCTGTTCCGCCTCCAGTGCGGCGGCGGCATTCACCACGCCCGGCAGATCGCCGGAGCGGGCCACCACGGTGAACGGCTCGATGTCGGCCTGGGGGCTGGCCCGTTGACGCATCCACAGGCCAGCGCCACCCAGCAGCAGGCCGGCGGCCACAGCTCCGGCCCACAGCCGCCTGCGGCGCCACCAGCGGCGTTGCCGGGAGCCGGACGGCCCTACCTGTTCCCCATCAGGCCGGCCCGCACCGTTGGCCAGCGCCATGGGGGGACGATGTGGAGTGGGACTGGCGGGGGTGCGGCTGGGAATCGGCCTGGCGATCACTGGCCCCAGTTTCGCGCCCCGGCCCTTCGGCCGGCGGCCCCATAGATTTCAGCCATGCTCAAAGCCGGAATCGTCGGACTGCCCAACGTGGGCAAGTCGACCCTGTTCAATGCCCTGGTTGCCAACGCCCAGGCCGAGGCCGCCAACTATCCCTTCTGCACGATCGAGCCCAATTCGGGCATCGTGTCGGTGCCGGATCCGCGCCTGCAGCAGCTCTCGGATCTGAGTGGCAGCAAGGAGATCATCCCCACCAAGGTGGAATTTGTGGACATCGCCGGCCTGGTGAAAGGTGCCAGCCAGGGCGAGGGCCTGGGCAACAAGTTCCTGGCCAACATCCGCGAAGTGGACGCGATCGTGCACGTGGTGCGCTGCTTCGAGAACGACGACGTGATCCACGTGAGCGGCTCAGTGGGGCCGGCCCGGGATGCCGAGGTGATCAACCTGGAGCTGGGCCTGGCCGATCTGGCCCAGGTGGAGAAGCGGCGGGAGCGCCTCAAAAAGCAAGTGCGCACCAGCAAGGAGGCCCAGCTGGAGGATGCCGCCCTCGCGCGCATTCAGGCGGTGCTGGAGGCCGGCTGCGCCGCCCGCAGCGTGGCCCTGAGCGAGGAGGAAGCCGCGATGATCAAGCCGCTGGGGCTGCTCACGGCCAAGCCGATCATCTACGCCACCAATGTGAGCGAAGACGATCTGGCCAGCGGTAACGCCTACTGCGAGGAGGTGGCGGCCCTGGCGCAGAAGGAGGGTGCCGGCACCGTGCGCATCAGTGCCCAGGTGGAAGCCGAACTGATCGAGTTGCCCGAGGAGGACCGCGCCGAGTTCCTGGCCGGTCTGGGGGTGGAGGAGGGCGGCCTGCAGAGCCTGATCCGCGCCACCTACGCCCTGCTGGGGCTGCGCACTTACTTCACCACCGGTGAGAAGGAAACCCGCGCCTGGACGATCCAGGCCGGCATGACGGCCCCCCAGGCCGCTGGCGTGATCCACACCGACTTCGAGCGGGGCTTCATCCGCGCCCAGACGATCGGTACGGAGCAGCTGCTGGAGGCGGGGTCCCTCGCCGAAGCGCGCAACCGGGGCTGGCTGCGGGCGGAGGGCAAGGAGTATGTGGTGGCCGAAGGCGACGTGATGGAGTTCCTGTTCAACGTCTGAGCAGGTGCTTCAGAATCAGCCAGGAGCCTGAGCCCGAGCCGTGATGACCAGCAGCCACCAACCCGCCACCCCCGACCCGGGCGACCATCCCCACGACTTTGAGGTGCAGAAGGAACGCCACCAGCAGATCCGCAACGACCCCGACTACGACGACTGGGAGTACGGCACCGAGCCCCTGCCCCACGAGGCCTGGCTCAGCCAGCAGAAGCCTCCGGCCTGAGCCGCCTGGCCAGTTGGAGCCCCGGCAGGCAGAGCAGGGCGAACAGCAGCCAGAGGCCGCTGCCGTGGCCCTGGTGGTCGAGGGCCAGCCCCGCCAGCGGGGGAGCCACCAGGCTGCTGATGGCGAAGCACTGGGAGAACAGGGCCATGGCCACCCCCTGGTGCTCCGCCGGCGTGAGTTCGATCACCGCTTCGGTGGCCGTGGGCAGAAAGGCCGCCAGACCCAGGGCGAGCGGCCCTTGGGCCAGGGCCACCAGCCAGAGGCCCTGGCTGAACAGGGCTGAGAGCGCCAGTGTCGCCGTGCCCAGGGCGAAACAGGCCAGGCTCAGGGCCAGCCCGGTGGCCACGGGACGGCGGGCCAGCCACTGGCCCAGCGGCCACTGCAGGAGCAGCAGCAGCCCCAGCTGCAGGCCGATCAGCAGCGCCCCCAGCCCGGCCGGCATGGCCGCCCGGCGCAGGCCGCCGCGCACCAGATCGAGGGGCAGGGCGCTCTGCATCAGCGCCGGCAGGGCCGTGGCCAGCAGGGTGATCAGCAGCACCGGCAGCAGCGGCGGCAGCCACTGCCGCCAGCGGGGGGCTGCGCCGTTGCCCGTGTTAACGGAGCGGGCCGGTGGGTCGGGCAGCCGGCGCAGCAGCAGCAGCAGCACCATCGTGCTCAGGCAGATCATGTCCAGCAGGTAGATGCCGCGCAGCTGGCCGCGGCTGGCCAGCAGGGCGCCGATCAGGGCCCCCAGGGCCACGCCGGCGGCATCGGCGCTGCGGGCCAGGGCGAAGCCCCGGGCCGAGGGGATCGGCCCGCTGCCGCTGGCGCAGCCCAGGGGCACCGCCAGCTCGATGGCGGGCCAGTACAGCCCCATGGCGATGCCCATCAGCACCTGCCCCTGGGCATAGGCCGGGAAGCTGCGGGCGGCGAACAGGTTGCTGTCGGCCGCGAGGGCCGCGAAGCAGGCCAGCAGCACCGGCACCCCGCAGTTCACCCCCCGATCGAGCAGCAGGCCGCTGAGGAAGCGGCCCAGGGTGCCCGCCAGGGCGGCGATGGCCAGGCCCAGGGTCACGCTGGAGGCGCTGAAGGCCTCCTGGTGAAACACCAGGGGTGTGAGGTAGAGCACGGCGCCGGCGCCGACCGATCCGATCAGCCGCAGGCTGGCCACCTCGCGCAGGGGCGCGGGAAACTGGAGCCACCAGGCCAGTGCCCCTGACCGGCTGCCTGCCATTCCCTGCCTTCCCGTTGCCAAACCGCCCCTTCCTGACCGCATTCGGCGCCAGTCTGCTGGTGCTGCTGCCCTGGAGCTGGTGGTGCCCGGCACGGGCTGCCGACGAACTGCTGGTGCAGATCGAGGGGCTGGAGATCCCGATCGATCTCAGGGAGCTGGAGGCCTGGAGCCGCGAGCCCGAGCAGGAGCGGGGCAGCCAGGTGGTGTGGCTCAATCTGCTCGATCCCCAGGCCCGGGAAGGCCTCAGCCGGTTGCTGCGGGCGCCCCTGCTGCTCGATCGCAGCTTCGGCCGGGAACTGCTGCAGAGCTGGACCGGCCAGCCCTTGCTGCGGGAGGCGGGCCAGTTGCTGCAGGGGGTGGACGGCGAGAACCTGGCGCCCCAGCTTCAGGCCACCCTGGAGCAGCTCTTCGACCGTCAGAGCGAGGTCTCCAGCCTTGATCTGCTGCGGGCTCTGCCCGCCGAGCGCCTGGTGCTGCGGGTGGACGGCCTGCTCGACCTGGCGGCCAGGCTGCGCGAGCAGTTACGCCTCCAGGCTCTGGCACTGGAGGCCGTGCGCCGCCAGCCCCTGCCGCTGCGCCGCTCCAGGCCCCTGTTGCCCCAGGGGCCGCTGCCGGCCAGGCCCCAGCTGCAGCTGCTGCCGGTGGTGCACCGGGCCTCGCCCCTGCCGCTCGAGCTGTGGCCGGCCCGGGGGGGTGCCGCCCAACGCCCCCTGCTGGTGCTGATGCCGGGGCTGGGGGGCAGCTCCAGCCAGCTGAGCTGGCTGGCCGCAGCCCTGGCCCAGCGCGGCTGGCCGGCGGTGGTGGTGGAGCATCCCGGCAGCGATGAAGAGGCGGTGAAGGCCGCCCTGGAAGGGGCGGCCCCCCCCCCGGGGGCCGAGTCCCTGCCGGCCCGGCTGGCCGACCTGCAGGCGGTGCTGGTGGCCCGGCGCGAGGGGCGTCTGGGGCTGGCGGGCGACTCCCGGCCCGACGACGGCGTGGTGCTGATCGGCCATTCCCTCGGCGGCCTGGCGGCCCTGATGGCCGCCGGTCTGGTGCCGGAGGCTGGCCTGGGCAGCCGCTGCGCCCAGGCCCTGGTGGCCCTGCCGCTCACCAATGTGTCGCGGCTGCTGCAGTGCCAGCTGCCCACGATCACCGGCGATGGCGCTCCTGAGGGCTGGGCGGCCGTGCCATCCGGCGCCGACGAGGTGCCGCAGCTGGAGGGTTCCCCCCTGCGCGGGGTGGTGACGTTCAACGGCTTCGGCAGCCTGCTCTGGCCCCGGCGCGGGCTGGCCGGCCTGCCGGTACCGGTGCTGATGGTGGGGGGGAGCCTCGACCTGATCACGCCGCCGGTGCCGGAGCAGCTCGGCCTGCTCGTGAGCAGCCGCCACCCCGGCAGCCGGCTGGTGCTGGTGGACGGCGCCAGTCACTTCTCGCCCGTGCGGCTCGCGGCGGAGGGGCGGCCCCTGTTCCAGCTGGGGCGGGAGCTGGTGGGGGAGGAGCCGGAGCGGGTGCAGGCACTGTTGCTGCAGCTCACCCTGGAATTTCTGGAATCCGGCCGCCAGCCGGCCCTGCTCAGTGCCCAGCAGCGCGACCACGCCGGCGTCAGCGCCTATGTGCTGGATGCCGCCGCCGCCCGTCGCTGGCAGGGGAGTCTGGGGGCATCCGGCGCCGGCCTGAAGCCGCTCAGAACCGCACCCGCGGGTCGAGCAGCGCCACCAGCAGGTCCACCGTGACCGTGACCAGCACCACCAGGGCCGCCACCACCACCACGATGCCCTGCACCAGCGGGTAGTCGCGCTGGGCGATCGCCTCTTGCAGGCGGAAGGCGATCCCGGGCCAGGAGAAGGTGACCTCGATCAGCAGGGCTCCACCGATCAGGGAGGCCACGGTGATGCCGGTGATCGTGAGCACCGGCAGCAGGGCATTGGGCAGGGCGTGGCGCAGCACCACCTGGCGCTCGCCGATGCCGCGGCTGCGGGCGGCCTCCACGTAGTCGGAGGCGAGGGCCCGGCGCAGGTTGAGGCGCAGGGCGTTGGTGAAGATGCCGCTGAGCAGCAGGGCCAGGGTGCAGGCGGGCAGGGTGAGGTGGCGCAGGCTGCCCACGAGGGACTGCCAGTCGCCGCTGCCCAGGCCCTGGCGCAGGCTGTCGAGCAGGTAGAAACCGCTGCCGCTCGGCGGCACCAGGGAGGGCGGAAAGCGACCACCCACCGGCAGCCAGCCAAGCCACACGGCGAACACCAGCTGCACCAGCATCGCCGCCCAGAAGGGGGGCAGGGCGTAGGTGCCCACGCCGTAGAGCCTGCCGGCCAGGTCGATCTTTCCCTCTGGCCTGGCGATGCCGGAGAAACCCACCGCCAGCCCTATCACGGCGGCCAGCAGCAGGGCCGTGATGCCCAGCTCCAGGCTGGCCGGCAGGCTCTGGCCGATGATCCGGGCCACCGGCTCCTGGCTGTTGAGCGACTCGCCCAGGTTGCCGCGCAGCAGGTTGCCCAGAAACTGTCCGTATTGCTCCAGCAGGCTGCGGTCGAGGCCCAGCTGGCTGCGCAGGGCGGCCCGGGCGGCCTCCGGGGCCCGGGTGCCGAGCACGGCATCCACCGGGTCGCCCGGCGCCACCCGCAGCAGTAGGAACACCAGGCTGGCGATCAGCCAGAGCATCACCGGCACCAGGGCCAGGCGGGCCGCCAGGTAGCGGAACAGGGCGCGGCGGCGACTCATGGCTGGCGCTCCAGCTCCTGCAGCAGCAGGCGGCCGTTGCCGTCAAAGCGGGGGGTGGCCAGGGCCGCCTGGGCCCAGGCCCGGGGGGTGACCAGCCAGAGCGGCAGGTAGGGGGCCGCCCTGGCGGTGCGCCGCTCGATCTCCAGCAGCAGCTGGCGCCGCTCGCGGCCCGCCAGGCCCTCGCTGCGCAGCAGTTGCTGCTGCAGGCCGGGTTCGGTCCAGAAGCTGCCGCTGAGGGCGCTCTCCCCCTTGAGACAGCGCCCGCCCTGGGCCTCGCTGCAGCTGATCAGGGGGAACAGGTAGGCCTCCGGGTCGGGCACGGCACCGCGCCAGTCGAGCATCACGGCGGCAAAGGCACCCTCGCCCAGCTGGCGGTACACGGTGGTGGATTCCATGCCGTTGGGCTGCAGCACGATGCAGTCGTCGAGATCCCGGGCCAGCTGGGCCTGCCAGGTGAGCACCATCAGGCGGTCGGAGGGGATGTTGGAGCGGAAGGTGAGCGGCAGTTCCAGCCGCCGGCCATCGCAGTAGCCGGCCTGGCTGAACAGCCGCCGGGCCGTTTCTGGGGCATAGGCGGGCCAGAGGTCCTCGCCGCTGGTGCTCACCGCCGGCGGCACCAGGTTGCGCAGGGCCGGCCGCAGGCCCTGGCTCACCCGCTCGCTGATGCGGTCGCGATCCAGGCTGTGGGCCAGGGCCCGGCGCAGTCGGACGTCGTTGAACGGTGGCTGGTCGGTGTGCAGGGTGAGGTAGCCGATCTCCAGGGCCGGCCCCTCCCCCTGCCGCAGGCTCCCCCGCTCGGCCCGCTGCTGCAGGGCCTGCTGGTGGTCTTCGTGCAGGCCGGTGGAGAGCAGCACGTCCACTTCGCCGCTGCCCATGGCGCCGAACAGGGCGGTGGAGTTGCCCAGGCTGATCAGGTCGATGCCCCTGTTGCGGGGCCTGCTGCCCCAGTAGTCGGCGAAGGGCTCCAGCCGCTGCTGCTGGTCGCTGAAGGCGGTGAGCCGGTATGGACCCGTGCCCACGAAGCGGTCGATCAGCGCCTTGTCGGCATGCTCGCGGTAGGCGGTGGGCGAAACCGGCGTGAGGTTGATCGTGCTGAGCAGCTCGGGCAGCACGGTGGTGGGTCGCTTCAGGCGCAGTTCCAGCTCGTGGCTGCCGCTGGCCCGCACGCCGGCGATGCGGTCGTCGAGCAGGTAGCTGAGGGTGCCGATCGCCAGAAAGCGCTCCAGGCTGAACACCATCGCCGCCGCATCAAAGGGGGTGCCGTCGTGGAAGCGCACGCCCTGGCGCAGGGGAATGCGCACGGTGAGGCCGTCGCCGCTCACCTGGGGCAGGGCGGTGGCCAGGGCCGGCTCCAGCTGGCCATCGGGCCCGAGCCGGTAGAGGGGGTCGCCGAGGGCGCTGAGCAGCTGGGTGGCGCCGAAGGTGGAGGCACGCACGGGATCGACCGAACCCACCCGGGAGCTGGTGGCCACCACCAGGCGGTCGCTGCGGCGCTGGACCTGGCAGCCCTGCAGCGCCGGCAGAAGCAGGGTGGTGAAACCGATCAGGCCCGCGGCCAGCCTGGGGATCAGCCGCACAGACCTGAGCAAGGAAACGCGTTCGGGGATGTTATCCGGCCGCCATTCAAGGGCGGTGGGGACGCTCCGGCCGCACCTGTTGCAGGGAAATTTCAAACACCTGCGAGCCCTGGCGGGCCAGGGGCCAGCGGCGCACCCAGCAGCGGTTGTGGCGGTCATCCACGCCGATCACCTGATAGAGATGCTCATCAGCGAGGTCCAGCCGAACGCACTCGCCCTGGATGGGGAGGTGCTGGCTGGGGCAGGGGAAAGCTGTCATGCGGGAAATCGGCGGGAACAGGTTCGGTTCGCGTGAGGTGGGAGAACTGGAAGACTTGGCGGAATGGTGCAGGCCCTGGCCCAGGGCGAATGGTTTGCCTTGATACAGAAGCTGGGGCGGGTGCGGGGATGCCCACAGGGGAGGGCGAGCCGGAGAGGGCCCATCGCAGGCGGGAGGGCTTAAGAGTTTCTTCCGACTTGTTTCAGTGTGCCCCTTTCCCTGCCCCTGGCGCCAGTGCGTGGTGATTTAGCCATCTGATCACAGCCATCAGAGGGTGCGCAGGCAGGCGGCCACGCCGTTCACCGCCGGCAGGGCCTCGATCGCCGCCAGGGCGCGACGGAAGTCGGCCTCCAGCACTTCATGGGTGATCACCACGATCTCGGCCGCCTCGCTGTCGGCCTCGAACTGCACGATCGACTGGATCGACACGCCGGCCTCGCCGAAGCAGGTGCCGATCTGGCCGATCACGCCGGCCTGGTCGCTGGTACGCAGGCGCACGTAGTTGCGATGGGTGGTCTCGTTCCCGTCCACCAGGCGGCACTGGCGCCAGCTGCCCGCTGCCAGCAGGGGGTCAAGGCCCGCCCCCTCCAGCTGGTGGCAGGCCTCGCGGATGCCGGCGATGTTGAGGATGTCGGCCACCACGGCTGAAGCGGTGGGACCGGCCCCCGCCCCGGGCCCGAAGAACATCACCTGGCCCACCGGCTCACCCTCCACCAGGATGGCGTTGTTTACCCCGTTCACCCCGGCCAGGGGATGGCTGCGGGGTACCAGGGTGGGCTGCACGCGCACGTCCAGCCACTGGGTGTCGTTGCCATCAGGATCAGACCGGTCGATGCGCTGGGACACGGCCAGCAGCTTCACCACGAAGCCGAGCTTGTCGGCGTACGCCACATCGCGGGCGTCGAGCTGGTCGATGCCCTCGGTGGGGATGGCCTCACGGGACACCGAGCCGCCGTAGGCCAGTCCGGTGAGGATGGCGATCTTGTCGGCCGCGTCGCCACCCTGCACATCGGCGGCCGGGTCGGCCTCGGCGTAGCCCAGCCGCTGGGCATCGGCCAGCACGGCGCCGTAGTCGGCCCCCTCGCTCGCCATGCGGCTGAGGATGTAGTTGGTGGTGCCGTTGATGATGCCGCTCACCCGCTCGATGCGGTTGGCCCCGAGCGACTGCTTGAGCGGCTCGATGATCGGGATCCCCCCGCCCACGGCCGCCTCCAGCAGCACGTAGACCCCGCGGGCGGCGGCGGCGGCGGCGATCTCCTCGCCGTAGCGGGCGATCACCGCCTTGTTGGCTGTGACCACCGGCTTGCCGGCGGCGATGGCGCGCAGGATCAGGGAGCGGGCCGGCTCGAGGCCGCCCATCACTTCCACCACGATGTCCACCGCCGGGTCGTCCACCACCACTTCGGGGTCGGTGACGAGCAGCGCCGGGTCGAGCTGCACGGGCCTGGGCCGGTTCAGGTCACGCACGGCCACCCGGCGCAGGGCGAGCTTGCCCACCAGCGGATGGCGCCCCTGGGGGGTGGCCAGGATCTCGGCCACGCCCGCTCCCACCGTGCCGAGGCCGAGCAAGCCGATGCCGATGGTCATGCGCTGGGAAGTCCGCTGAACGGCGATCCTAGAAATCGGCCCGCTTGGCGGTCAGATCGCCAACAGATCAGGCCGCCAGAACCTTCGCCTGGCTCTGCATCATCCGCAGGATGTTGAGGAAGCCGTTGGCCCGCGAGGGGGTGAGGCTGGCCTGCAGGCCGGTGGCGGCGATGAAGCCGGGATCGATGGCGCAGACCTGCTCCGGGGTGAGCCCTTCCAGGCCCGCGATCAGCAGGGCCAGCAGTCCTTTGGTGATGGCGGCGTCGGAGTCGCCCTGCCAGTGGAGCTTGCCCTCCTGCAACTGGCCCACCACGAACACCTGCGACACGCAGCCCTTCACCTTGAACGCATCATTGCGGAACTCCTCAGCCAGGGGCTCGAGCTTCTTGGCCAGCCAGAGCACGTACTCATAGCGGCGCCTGGGGTCGGTGGTGCCGGCCAGGCGCTGCACGATCTGATCGAGGGCGGCACTGCCGGTGGCGGGGGCAGCCATTCAGCGCTGCCGGCGGCGGAGACGGAGCATGCCAGCCGCACCCAGCCCTACCCCGGTGAGACCCACCACCAGTTGGGTGCGCTGATCGAGCCAGCGCTGGGGTTGGTGGAGCCTGCGGGCCGGAGCGGTGCTGAGGGCTCCGGGATCCAGTTCCAGATAGTCACGGTGGCCGGGGCCGGCATCCACCTGCACTTCCCAGTCGGATCCCGCCTGGCGCGGCAGTTGGAACTTCAGCTGACCCTCCCCGTCGGTCTGGCCGACCTCGATCGCTTCTCCCTGGGGGGACACCACACGAACCGTGGCGCTCTGGGCCGGTTCGCCACTGCTGAAGCGGCTCTCGAGCTGGAAGGTGTCGGACTTCAGCAGGGACAACCGCTCGAGGCTGCTCTCGATGCCGTGGGCCCTGAGGGGAGCTGGCCAGGCCAGGGAGAGCAGGCCAGCACTGGTGAGCACAGCGGCAACGCAGGGCACGACCGGCAGACGGAGCTGACGCATGGCGAGGATCTGGGTTGTGCCGGGACCTTAGCGATCCTGCCAGCGGCTCTCGCGGGATTTGCCCGCCTGCACCATGTGCACCACGCTGCTCACCATCAGGGAGAGGGCGTCGTGGGCGTCGCCGCGGGCCTGCAATTCGGCGGCCAGCACCCGTTCGGCGGCTGTGGGGGCCTGGGCAGGCTCGGGAGCGGGCAGGTTCAAGACTGTCGCAGGGCTGCTTTCTGCGATCTTCGCAAATCCCGCCCGCCGCCGTGATTGCCGCAACGGTTGTTGATGGGCCTGGGCGCGCTTCAGGGCCTGGCCGCCAGCTGGCGGAAGCCCCGTTCGCTGATCCAGCCATCCAGGGGAACATCCCAGGGGTCGCGGGGCAGTTCGGCCACCACGCAGGCCTCGGGCAGCACCGCCAGGGCCGGCCGCCGCCGCCAGGCCGGATCCGCGCGCAGGCGGTCGTACCAGCCGCCGCCGTAGCCCAGGCGCACGCCGCGCTGATCGATGGCCAGGGCGGGGATCAGCAGCAGGGCCAGCTGGTGTGGATCGAGGTCGCCGGCAGTGGCCGGCGGCGCCGGAATGCCACAGGCATCGGCCACCAGGGACTGGCCCGGTCTCCAGGGGCGGTAGCGCAGGCGTTCCTCCGCCACCGCCGGCAGCGCCAGGGGCAGGCCGCTGGCCTGCAGCCAGCCGCGCAGGTCGGGTTCGCCGGCCAGGGGCCAGGCCAGCCCCACTGCCCCCTCCCCGGGGGCGCCGGGCGAGCGGGGTTGCAGCAGGGGGTGATCCAGCCCCGGGGCACCGCGATCGAGCCACTGCTGCAGCGGGGGCAGGTGCCGGCTGCGCAGCTGGCGGAAGTGGCGGCGCAGGTCGGCCTTGCTGGGGCTGGAGGTCACCGGACTGCGGAGGTGGGGATTGGGCGTGGGCGGCGGTCAGCGCTGGAACCAGCCGGTGAGGGCTGCGGCCAGGGCGTCGGCCGCGTCGTCGGGGCGGGGGGGGTGCTCCAGATCCAGCTCGCGCATCACGGCCGCCAGCACATCGTCCTTGTCGGCGTGGCCGTTGCCGGTGAGGGCCTGCTTGATCTGCATCGGCGGAAACTCGGCGATCTCCACGCCGAAGCGGGCCAGGGTCATCAGCAGCACGCCGCGGGCCTGCACCACGGCGATCGTGGTGCTGGAGCGGTAAAAGAAGAACTTCTCCACCACCGCCAGCTGGGGCCGCCAGGTGCGAACCAGCACCCTCAGGTCGCGGGCGATCTCCACCATCCGCTCCCCCTCGCTGCGGCCTGGATCGGTGCGGATGATGCCGCAATCGAGCAGGCGTTGGGCCCGGCTGGCCGGCTCGATCTCGATCACGCCGTAGCCCACCCGGGCCAGGCCGGGGTCGATGCCGAGGATGCGCATCAGGGGAATCCCGCCCGTTCCCCCCGGCGCCCCATCAGGCCGCCAGGGCCAGCTCGAAGGCCGAGCGGTCGGCTGGTTCGCCCCGCTCGAACACCTTGCAGAACACCTTCACCACCCGATCGCCCGAGTCGATCTGCTCCAGCGGGTCCTTTCGCAGGCGGTGGCGCAGGCAGCAGGCGGCCACGCGGGCCACGTCGTCTTCGGTCACCTCGGTGCGGCCCTCGAAGGCTGCCAGGGCGCGGGCGGCGCGGTTGGTCACGATGTCGCCGCGCAGGCCGTCCACATCCAGCTCGCCACAGATGGCGGAAATGCGGATGCGCAGGTCGTCGTCGATCTGGACTTGAGGAAGGAGATTCTGCGCCGCGATCACGCGATCCTGCAGGGCGTCCTGGCTGGGCTGCACCGCGTTGTTGAAGCTGTCGGGGTCGTTGTCAAACGCCGTGCGCTGATCCACCACCTGCACGCGCAGCTCGGGGTCGCGCACGGTGCGCACCTCCACGCTCATGCCGAAGCGATCGAGCAGCTGGGGCCGCAGTTCGCCCTCCTCGGGGTTGCCGGAGCCGATCAGCACGAAGCGGGCCGGGTGGCGCACGCTCACACCCTCGCGTTCCACGGTGTTCCAGCCGGAGGCGGCCGAATCCAGCAACACGTCCACCAGGTGGTCGTCGAGCAGGTTCACCTCATCCACATACAGCAGGCCGCGGTTGGCCTTGGCCAGCAGGCCGGGCTCAAACGCCCGCACCCCCTCACTGAGGGCCTTCTCGATGTCGATCGTGCCGCAGAGGCGGTCTTCGGTGGCGCCCAGGGGGAGGTCCACCATCGGCACCTGGCGCGGCTCCACCGGCAGCTGCTCACCCTGCGCGGCGCGCTGGCGGACCTCGGCGCTCTGCAGGTCGGGATCGGTGGGGGAGCTGTTGTAGGGGTCGCCGGCCACCACGTCGATCTCGGGCAGCAGGTCGGCGAGGGCCCGGATCGTGGTGGATTTGCCCGTGCCCCGATCACCCATGATCATCACGCCGCCGATGCGCGGATCGATCACGTTGAGCAGCAGGGCCAGCTTCATCTCCTCCTGGCCCACGATCGCGGTGAAGGGGTAGACCCTGCGCTGGCGGGCTGGCATCAGAGGGAGGGGGCGGGCTGGTCGGCCGATTGTTTCACAGGTGCCTGAACGGGCACGGGCAGCAGGCTGAGCACCTGGGGCGGACTGGCATCGGCCGGGTAGATCAGGCGCACGCGCACGTTGCGCATGGCCCCGGGAGCCAGGCTGATCGTGCCCAGGGCTGGGCTGCGGTCGCCGGCCCGCTGCACCAGGTGGAAACGCCGCCGGGCCGAGGGCCGGCCGCCGGGGCCATCGAGGCCACTCACCTCCACCGGGCCGCGGAACATCACCGCCCGCGATGGGGTGACGTTGAAGCGCAGCCCCCCCTGGGCCTGGTCACCCTTGATCGGCGATTCCAGAGCCAGCGCCAGCCGCACGGGCTCGCTGCCGCTGTTGCGCAGGGGGATGGTGAGGTCGTACTCCACGCCATAGTTGCCGTGGGCGGCCCAGGCGGTGCCGGAATAGAAGGCCTTGAGCTCGGCGGTCTGCACCTGGCCCGTGCCCAGGGTGCCGCGCTCCAGGGAGGCGATCGGCCAGGAGATCGGCGCGGAGCCGGCGCTCAGCCAGCGCTCGCCCGGATCGGTGATCGTGGCGCGCCAGACGCTGCCCTCCTGCACGCCGCTCACCCGCGAGTAGATGATCCGGCCGCTGGCGCCGCGGGGGGTGGGCTGGTGCTCCTTGGGGCTGAGCGGGCCATCCAGCAGGCGGGCCCAGCTCTCCGGCGCCGGCGGAGTGGTGTTGCCGCCGAAGGCGGCCAGGGTGGCCAGGCTCACCGGGCCGTCGCTCTCCAGGCGCAGCTGCAGGTTGCGGCCATTGAGCAGGGGATCGAGACCCCGCACCGGCAGGGGCAGCACCAGCAGGGTGCTCGGCGTGCCGGCAGGGAGGGTCCAGCTGCTGGGGATCTCGCTGCTGGTGCTGCGCATCAGCAGTTCGGTGGCCACCCGGCTGCCCGGGCCCGCCCAGGCCGGCGTGGTGCTCTCGGCCAGCAGGGGCGGCAGGGGCAGGAAGGGGGCGCCGGCCATGGCCGGATCCAGCGACTGGGACAGGGCCGTGGACCCCCCCAGCAGCCTCAGGGTCACGGGGCGGTCGCCGCGGGGCTGGGCCACCACCGCCAGCCAGAGGGTGGAGTCGAGGGTTTCCGGCTTGCCGGCGAACACGTGGTGGCTGAACAGGTCGAAGCGGCCGTTGAGCACCACATCGAGGTGGGCTTCCGGCACCCCCCGGCCGGTCGCCGGGAAGGTGGAGAGCAGGATCCCCGGCCCGCTGATCAGCTCGGGGTTGTTGTCGTTCACCAGCAGCACCCGATCGAGGCTGCCGGGCAGGGGTGCGACGGTCTGGCGGCGCAGCACGGGTGGGGTGGGTGCGGCTGCGGGGGCTGGGGCGGCGTTGCGGGGCTGGCCCTTGACCTGGGCCTGGGCTGGGCCTGGGCCATGAGCCGCCAGCAGGGCCGCGCCGGCCAGCAGCAGGGAGAACATGGGGGCGACGCGCATCATTTCGTTCCCACCAGGGTTTTGCTGATTCCGCCGGCCATCGCCCGGATCAGTTCGCTGGAGCGGGGGTCGTTGAAGGGGCCCTTCACCATGAAGGCGGCCACGGCCCGCTGGCCGGTGGGCAGGTGAATCAGGGCCGCATCGGCGTAGGCCGTACCGATGTCGCCGGTTTTGTTGTACACGGTGATGCCTTCGCTGCGCAGTTCGGCATCGGGGTCGTTGCCGTCCTTGCCCAGGCCCTTGAGCAGGCCGGCGGGGATCAGCGTGTTGGTCTGGGAAGTGGCCATGATTTCGCGAAACAGATCGCGGGCGTGGGGGCTGAGCCTTTCGCCGATGTCCACAAGGGCGATGGTGCGGGCCAGATCGCGGCTGCTGGACGTGTTGGTGCCGTCCAGGTCGGGCAGCCAGTTGTTCAGCACCGTGGCTTGCAGGCCCTTGCCCTTGAAGCTGGCGTTCACCGACTCCTTGCCACCGAGTTGCTGAATCACCAGGTTGGTGGCGCTGTTGTCGCTCACCCGGATCATCTCGGTGGCGGCCTCATACAGCGGGAAGCGGGTGCCGATCGGCTTGCTGCCCATCCAGCCGGCGCCGCCGCCCACCAGCTCCTTGGTGAGCTGCAGGGGCTGGTTCCAGCGCAGCTTGCCCTTGTCCAGCGCGTCGAGGGCCACCAGCAGGATCGGCGTTTTGATCGAGCTGGCCGCCGGCATCGGCTGGTCCGCATTGAGCTGGGCGAAGCGGCCGTCGTCGAGCACCAGCAGGAAGCCGGTGGCCTGCAGGTCCTTCTGGGCCGCCGCCAGCTGCTGCCACTGCTGGCTGAGGGCGGTGAGTTCGCTGCGCGCATCGAAGCTGCCGGCCCTGAGGCCGCGGGGGGTGGCCGCGGCGGTGCTCAGGCCGGCGCTGGCCTTGCTGCCGGGCAGCCTGATCGGCCCATCGGCCAGGTGGGGGGCCAGCAGGCGCAGGCCCGTGCCGGTGATCACCCCCAGGCCAACCCCCATCACGATCAGGCGCAGCAACAGGCGCACGGGCTGGCCCCAGCTGTTGCGGGGCGGGCGGGCGGGTCGGCCGGTGGTCAAGGCACCAGGGGTGGAGGTGGACCGACGCTAAGGGGTCCGGCCAGGGCCAGGTCCTGGGGCACCCTGCCTGCTGGCCCAGCGCAGCTGGCGCACCATGCCCCGCAGCAGGGCCACCTCCTCACTGCCGGGCTGGGCCCGCTGCAACAGGGCGCGCAGCTTGGCCATGCGGGCGGCGGCGGTGTGGGGGTAGAGGAAGCCCACCTCCAGCAACAGGTTCTCGGCGTCGCGGAGCATGGCTTCCAGGGGGCCGCGGGCGCCGGGCTCCGGGGCCGCGGGCTCTTGCGGGCCGCTGGCACCGGGGGGCTGGGGCTGTTGGGGCTGGAACGAGGGGCTCTGGCGCAGCAGCTGCCACTGGTGCAGCACGATGGCCGCGGCCTGGGCCAGGTTGAGCGAGCCATAGCTGGCGCCGGTGTCGATGCAGAGCAGGCGTCCGGCCTGCAGCAGCTCGGCGTTGCTCAGGCCCCGGTCCTCCCGCCCGAACACCAGGGCCAGGGGGGCGGGGTCCGGGGCGGAGGACGGCTCGAGCAGCCAGGCCAGGGCCTGGGCCGGGGGCTGCAGGGGCAGGGGTTCGCCGCTGCGCCGGCCGCTGCTGGCCACCACCCGCCGGCAGTCGGCCAGGGCGGCGGCCAGGGTGGGGAACAGTCGGGCCCGCTCCAGCATGGCGGCGCCATGCACGGCCATCTGGCGGGCGTCCTCGCCGCGGTGATCGCAGCGGGGGGCCACCAGCCGCAGTTCGTGCACCTGGAAGTTGGCGCAGAGCCGGGCAACGCTGCCCACGTTGCGGGGGCCGGCTGGCTCCACCAGCACCACCACCAGTGCGGGCTCCGGGCCGGGACCCGGGGGAACGGCGCTCACACCAGCCCGTTGAGGTAGGCGAGCAGGTCGGCCATCGCCTGGGGTTCCGGCTGGAAGCGGGGCATGGGGGGCGTGCGGCCGCTCACCACCTGCTGGATCAACTGGCGCTGGTTCTTGCGCTCCGCCACCCCATGCAGGTCGGGCCCCACCAGCCCCTGGGCGGCAATGCCATGGCAGCCGGCGCAGTTGAGCCGGAACAGCAGGGCGCCGTGCTCAACCGACCCCTGCAGGGCCAGGGTCTGGCGGGTGTAGGGATCGGTGCGGGAGCCGGGCAGCACCAGCAGCACCACCACGATGCAGGCCACAGCCGCCGCCAGCACCAGGGCGGCGGCCAGGCCACGGGAGAGGGCAGGCGAGGCGATCGCGGCGCTGCTGGAGCTGGGGGGAACGGTCACGGGTGGAAACGAAGGCGTGCCGACTGGGCTGTGACGTGGAACAATTGTGCCTCGACCGACGTTTCGGGCCTCCCCATGATCGAACCCCTGCTCTGCGGCATCGTGCTCGGTCTGATTCCCGTGACCCTGATGGGCCTGTTCGTGGCTGCCTGGAATCAGTACCGCCGCGGCTCCCTGCTCGACGGTTGAAGCAGGAGCACGCTGGTGCTGCCGTAGCGGCGCTGATCCCGCAGGGTCCACTGGCCCGGCAACTCTGCCGGCACGGGAATGGCTGAACTGGAACACTCCAGCAACAGGGTGCCGTCGGGAGTGAGCCAGTTGCCGGCAGCCACCCCGGCGCAGAGCGTCGGGTAAAGCCCGGCGGCATAGGGAGGATCGGCATAGATCAGCTGAAAGTCCCGAGCTGCCGGTGGCTGGCCGGAGTCACTGTCTGCGCTCGGTGGCTGGCGGAGCCAGCGGCCCACCTCGGCGCAGTGGACGCTCACGCTGGCTTCGCGGACCAGCCCGGCCCGTACGGCTTCCAGGTTGGCCCGGGCCACGGCGGCATGGCGACGGTCCTGCTCCACGGCCGCCACCACGGCGGCTCCCCGCTGGAGGGCCTCGCAGGCCATCACGCCGCTGCCGCTGCAGAGATCGAGCCAGCGGCAGCCCGGCAGTTCGGCCGCCAGGATGTTCATCAGCGCCAGCCTCACCCGGGAGGGGGTGGGCCGGGCGGTGTCGCCGCTGGGGCTCTGCAGGCGCCGCCCGCCGCTCAGGCGCAGGCTCATGCGGGGCTGGCCGCGCCGGCCTGCAGCCACTGCAGCCAGCGGCGCAGGATGGCCTCGCCGTGGGGACCGGATTTTTCGGGGTGGAACTGGCAGGCGCCGATCGCCCCCTGCCACACGGCGGCGGTGACCGCTGTGCCGGCGAAATCCACCCGGGCGGCGGTGACGGCGGGATCGCTGGGCTCGGCGGCGAAGGAGTGCACGAAATACACCCAGGTGGGGGGAGCGTCCAGGGGAAGCAGCGGACTGGGGTTGGCGGCGATCAGCGGCTCCCAGCCCATGTGGGGGATCGGGTGGCCCGGCCGCCGCGGCAGGGCCCTCACCGTCCCGGTCAGCAGGCCGAGGCCCGCACTGCTGCCTTCGTCGCTGGCCTCGAATAGCAGCTGCAGGCCCAGGCAGATGCCCAGCAGCGGCTTGCCCGCCGCGCACCACTGGCCGAGCAGGCGGTCGAGCCCACTGCTGCGCAGCCGCTCCATCGCCGGGTCGAAGGCCCCCACACCCGGCAGGATCAGGGCATCGCAGGCGGGCAGCTCGCCGCGCACCGGCACCACACTGGCGCCGAGCCGCTCGAAGGCCCGCTGCACGGAGTGCAGGTTGCCCATGCCGTAGTCGATCAGGCCCAGCCGGCTCATGGCAGAACGCAGTGGCGCTGCCCAGGTTGCTCCAGGGCGCTGCAGGCGGGCAGCTCCAGGCCGTTGAGGGCCTCGATCAGCTGGTAGAGCCGGCCCATGCGGCGCCTGTTGAAGTGGAAGCGCAGGCAGGGCCGCAGCAGCCCCTCCTCATCGCTGGTCTCGCCGGCCACGATCACCCCCTGGTCCACCAGGTCGTCGAAGTCGCGGTTGAGCTGGCGCAGCTCGGCGTCGGGCACGGCCACGTTGAGTTGCAGTTCCACCCGGTCGCTGTGCAGTTCGGCCGCATGGAACACCCGGTAGAAGCGGCTCACATAGGCCATGGCGGCCTCGGCGCTGCCGGCCTGGAACACCAGGGAGCGGTCCTCCGCTGAGATCAGGCCGCGGCAGGTCATCTGGCGCTGCACCTCCACCTGCCAGCTTGCCCAGAAGCGATCGCCCTCTGGCGCCAGCAGCACCACGGGCACCGGCGGGGTGCGACCGGTCTGCACCAGGGTGAGCGACTCGAACAGCTCATCGAGGGTGCCGAAGCCGCCGGGCAGCACCACCACGGCGTCGCTCTCGCGCAGGAAGAACAGCTTGCGGGTGAAGAAGTAGCGGAAGTGCAGCAGGCGCCCCTCGCAGCTGCTCACCACCGGGTTGGGATGCTGCTCGAAGGGCAGATCCACGTTGAGGCCGTAGCTGGCGTCGCAGCCGGCACCCACGTTGGCGGCCTCCATGATGCCGCCGCCGGCGCCGGTGACCACCTCAAAGCCTGCAGCCACGGCCGTGGCGGCCAGCTCCCTGGCCAGGGCGTAGGTGGGCTGGTCGGCGGTGATGCGCGCCGAGCCGAACACAGCCACCTTGCGCACCGAGCGCGAGGGGCGGAACACCGTGAGAGCCTCGTGGATGTCGGCCAAGGTGCCCTGAATGATCCTCCAGGCCTCCGGCTCGGTTTCCTGCCGGCAGATCTCAAGGAGCGACACCACGGCACGCTCGATGCTGCGCCGCTGGGGATGGCCCTCGATGGCCAGGGCCAGGGCCTGCAGGGGACTGATCCCGACGCCGCTGCGGGGAATAGCAGACGGAACTGGCTGGGAGGGGAGGCTCAGAGGTACTTGCTGATGGTGCCGGAGAGGGTGGTCTTGGGCACCGCGCCCACCACGGTGTCCACCTTCTGGCCGCCCTTGAACACCATCAGGGTGGGAATGCTGCGGATGCCGTACTGGCTGGCCACGTTGGGGTTTTCGTCGGTGTTCAGTTTGAACACCTTGATCTGGCCTTCGAATTCCTTGGCGATCTCATCCACGATCGGCGCCACCATGCGGCAGGGACCGCACCAGGGGGCCCAGAAGTCCACCAGCACGGGCACATCACTCTTGAGCACGTCCTGCTCGAAAGAGGCGTCGGTGACAGCGGCTGCGCTGGACATCCTTGGGGTGGTCAGTGTCCGCAGAATCTAGCAACGGTTGCCTGTTTCGCCCCGTGGGCGGGGGAACCGTTGCAGGAACCCTCAGGCAGGAAGACTGAAAGCCCGGGCGCGCCGGGCCGTAGGTGTGAGGAGTGTGTGAGCCGTAAAGCCCCCACCTTGTCAAGATAGTCCGAGAGACGCAGCACGCCTGCGGCTCACTTGCCCATGCCCAGTTGCTGCGCCTTCTGGTAAACCTTGCCCTCTGTAAGGAGGGAGGGGGCCACGACCACCTCCACCTGCTGCATCTCCTTGAGGTTGCGGGCGCCGAGGGTGCCCATTGAGGTGCGGATGCAGCCCAGCAGGTTCTGGGTGCCGTCGTCCAGGGAGGCGGGGCCGCGCAGGATCTTCTCCAGGCTGCCGGTGGTGCCCACCTTGATGCGGGTGCCGCGGGGCAGCACCGGACTGGGGGTGGCCATGCCCCAGTGGAAGCCGCGGCCGGGGGCCTCGGCGGCGCGGGCGATCGGCGAGCCGATCATCACGGCGTCGGCGCCGCAGGCCAGGCACTTGCAGATGTCGCCGCCGGTGACGATGCCGCCATCGGCCACGATCGGCACAGTGCGGCCGCTCTCGTTGAAGTAGTCGTCGCGGGCGGCGGCGCAGTCGGCCACGGCGGTGGCCTGGGGGATGCCGATGCCGAGCACGCCGCGGCTGGTGCAGGCGGCGCCGGGGCCGATGCCCACCATCACGCCGGCGGCACCGGCGCGCATCAGCTTGAGGGCCACGTCGTAGGTCACGCAGTTGCCGATGATCACCGGCACGCCGAAGGTGCGGCAGAGGGCTTCGAGATCCAGGCTCTCCTGGCCCTCAGGGCCGATGTGCTCGGTGCTGACCACCGTGGCCTGCACGAAGAAGAGGTCGGCGCCGGCCTCGGCGATCGCCTTGCCGAACTTGAGGGCCGCCACGGGGGTGGCGCTCACCGCGGCGATGCCGCCCTTCTCCTTGATCTCGGCGATGCGCCTGCGGATCAGGTCTTCGCGCACCGGCTGGCTGTAGAGCTCCTGCATCAGCGGTACAAACTCCTCCTTGCCCACCGCGGCGATGCGATCGAGGGCGGGGTTGGGGTCGTCGTAGCGGCACTGCACCCCCTCCAGATTCAGCACGCCCAGGGCGCCCTGCTTGGTGAGCTCCACGCACATCCCCACATCCACCACGCCATCCATGGCGCTGGCGATGATCGGGATCTCGCGAGTCACCCCACCGAGGGTCCAGCTGCTGTCGGTGATGGCCGGATCCACCGTGCGGCCGCCAGGTACCAGGGCGATTTCGTCGATGCCGTAGGCGCGACGGACGGTACGGGAGCGGCCGAGCTGGATGTCCACCGGAAACAGACGGATATTCGGAGCACCGTATCAACCGGGCCGCCGGCCCAGCGGTGCTCCCGACTGCCCTCAGCCGCGCCCTCGGAAGCTCTCCCAGCGCTGCTGGATGTTGCTGATCAGCTCCTGGCGCTGGCTGCGTTGCACCAGCTTGGGCACGCCGAAGCGCACGGCCCAGATCACCCCCACGAGTTCCAGCAGGCCTGGGATCAGGGGCAGGCTGTCGATCGCTGCCAGCAGGGCGGAATACACGCGCAGCACCACCAGCAGGGCGGCGGCCGCCAGGATCAGGCTGATGGGGTTGCGGGCCTGGGCCCAGAGCGACTGCAACTTCCCCTGGCCCAGCCAGGCCTGCACCTTGCCGAGCAGCAGCTCCCACTCGCCGCCGCCTTCGCTGCCGCCTGTGGCCTCGGTGGCGGGGACGAGGGTGGTGCTCTCCAGTTCCGGCCCGCTGCTGGCCGCCTTGGTGACGGTCTCGACCACGTCCTCAACCACGTCACCCACGGCGTCAGCCACCTTGCTGGCCATGCTCTTGGCACTGACGACCACCGCTTCAACCGTGCTGTCGGCGGCCGCCTGGACCACCTCCTTCAGGTTGTCCGCCGGCACTGGCTCAGGGCTGGTGGTCGGCGTCTCCGCAACGGGCGCCGGCGCTGGCTGAGGGGCAGCTTCAGGAGCGGGCGTTTGGGAGGCGTCGGACTGGACGTCGGCCATGGCTGGGCTGGGGCGCAGCGGTGTGGAGTGAGCTTAAGGGGCGTGCACGGGGCCGCCCCCGGGAGAGTTCAGGGGTCGAGGGGCAGCAGGTTGGGGCGCTCAGGCAGGGGCTGCAAGGGCAACTGCAGGGGGAAGCGGTTCTGCTTCAGCCGCTGCACCAGTTCCTCGCCGATCTCGGCCGCCAGCCGCGGGCTGTGGGCCGGCGCGCAGCGCAGTTGCTGGCCGCCCACCGTGAGATGGCCACTGGCCAGCTGGGCATAGCTCACCGTGCCCAGGGAGGGCTTCACCCGGCGGGGGATCGCCAGATCGAGCACGGGGGCCTGCAACTGCTCGGGGGTGGCGGCCGCCCGGCGGGCACTGCTGGCATCGAGCAGTTGCACGGGCACGGCGATGGCCACCAGCAGGGCACTGCCGTGACCCTCAAAGGCGCAGGCGCGCAGCCAGCGCCGTTCCAGATCGCCGAGGTCCACGGCCACCGCGGCCACAGCGCCCGGACTGGTGGCGTGGCCACTGGGCTGGCGGCGCACCCCGGGCTGGTGGCCGCTGCCGGCCCCCAGCACCCAGCCGGTGGCACCGGCCACCAGCACGGGCGACCCCGCCCCGAGCTGGGCCAGGCCGGGCATGGTGAGACCGATGCTGCCAGCGCCGCCGCAGCTGTAGAGCGCGGTGTGGTGGGGGCCGAGCAGGGGGCCCCAGGGGCTGGCGCAGAGGCCGGCTGCGCTGCTGCAGGCCACCACGCCGTTCTCCACGATCCCCCGCTGCAGCAGCAGCCGGGCCAGGCCGATGCGGCCGAGGTCCAGGTTGGTGTGCAACTCGCGGCGGGGGTGCAGGGGGGTGGCCTCGCCGCTGGCGGCCAGGGGCAGGGCTTCCCCGCCCAGCAGGACCTCCAGCACCTGGGCACCGCCGCTGCCGATCGGCAGCACCAGTTCACCGGGGCCGCCGCTGGCCAGGGCCGACACTCCGCCGAGTTGCAGCTCGCGCAGGCGGATCGGCGGGTCCGTGGGACCGAGGCTGAGGTGCAGGCTGCCCTGGTCGCTGAAGCAGGCATCGGCCGCCACCACCACGTCGGTGACGGCATAGGCCTCGGCCAGCCCGAGCTCCTGCACCAGGGTTCGGTAGGCGGCGGCGGTGCGCACCCGCAAGGCGCCGCGCTCCTGGCGCTGGCACAGCTCCAGGCTGCTGCGGGGGGGCAGGGCCTCGCGCCGCTGGCCGCTCATCGCCCGGGCCGGCAGCGGATCTGTCTTCCCGAGCCACGGTCGATACAATGGTCAGGTTGAAGGCGGTCATGCATGGCGGATCCCACGGGACCGGTCAATCCCGGCGATTCCGGCTCTGACGGCGATTTGCGGATCATCCAGACCGACCTCCGCAACGAGATGTCGCGCTCCTATTTGGAGTATGCGATGAGTGTGATCGTGGGGAGGGCTTTGCCCGATGCCCGCGATGGCCTCAAGCCGGTGCATCGCCGCATCCTCTATGCGATGTATGAGCTGGGGCTCACCAGCGACCGGCCCTACAGAAAGTGCGCCCGTGTGGTGGGCGAGGTGCTCGGTAAGTTCCACCCCCACGGCGACACGGCGGTGTACGACGCCCTGGTGCGCATGGCCCAGGACTTCTCCCTGCGCATGCCCTTGATCGATGGGCACGGCAACTTCGGCTCGGTGGACAACGACCCACCGGCCGCCATGCGGTACACCGAGTCGCGGCTGCAGGCGCTCACCACCGATGCCCTGCTGGAGGATATTGAGAACGAAACCGTTGATTTCGCCGACAACTTCGACGGCAGCCAGCAGGAACCCACGGTGCTGCCGGCGCGGATTCCCCAGCTGCTGCTCAATGGCTCCTCCGGCATCGCCGTGGGGATGGCCACCAACATCCCGCCCCACAACCTGGGTGAGCTGTTGGATGGCATGCAGGCCCTGATCGCCAATCCCGAGATCAGCGACCGGGAGTTGCAGGCCCTGATCACCGGGCCCGACTTTCCCACCGGCGGCCAGATCCTCGGCCGCAGCGGCATCCGCGAGATTTACAGCACCGGTCGCGGCTCGGTGACGATGCGCGGCGTGGCGGCGATCGAAACCCTGGAGGTGCCAGGCCGTCCCGACCGCGATGCGGTGATCATCACCGAGTTGCCGTATCAGACCAACAAGGCGGCGCTGATCGAGCGCATCGCCGAGTTGGTGAACGACAAGAAGCTCGACGGCATCTCCGACATCCGCGACGAATCCGACCGCGACGGCATGCGGATCGTGATCGAGCTGCGCCGCGACGCCTATCCCCAGGTGGTGCTGAACAACCTGTTCAAGCTCACGCCGCTGCAGAGCAACTTCAACGCCTACATGCTGGCGCTGGTGGGCAGTGAGCCGGTGCTGCTCAACCTGCGGCGGATGCTGGAGGTGTTCCTCGACTTCCGCATCGACACGATCGAGCGGCGCACCCGCTACCTGCTGCGCAAGGCCGAGGAGCGCGACCACATCCTGCTGGGCCTGCTGATCGCCCTCGACAACCTCGACGCGATCATTGCCCTGATCCGCTCGGCCGCCGACACGGCCACGGCCCGCACCGGCCTGATGGAGCAGTTCGGCCTGAGCGAGCTTCAGGCGGACGCCATCCTGCAGATGCAGCTGCGCCGGCTCACGGCCCTGGAGGCCGACAAGATCCGGCTGGAGCATGAGGACCTGCTCGCCAAGATCACCGACTACCAGGACATCCTCGCCCGCAGGGAGCGGGTGCTGGAGATCATCAGCGATGAGCTGGCCACGATCCGCAGCCGCTACCACTCCCCCCGCCGCACCGAGATCCTCGATGTGGAGGGCGGCCTCGATGACATCGACCTGATTGCCAACGAGCGCTCGGTGGTGCTGCTCACCGAGACCGGTTACCTCAAGCGCATGCCGGTGAGCGAATTCGAGGCCACCAGCCGCGGCACCCGCGGCAAGGCCGGCACCCGCAGCCAGGGCGAGGAGGCCGTGAAGCTGTTCATCAGCTGCAACGACCACGACAACCTGCTGCTGTTCTCCGACCGCGGCGTGGTGTACACGGTGCCGGCCTACCGGGTGCCGGTGGGCAGCCGGGCCGCCAAGGGCACGCCGATCGTGCAGCTGCTGCCGATCCCCCGCGAGGAGCAGATCACCTCGCTGCTTGCGGTGAGCGAATTCACCGACGACGGCGTGCTGGTGATGCTCACCAGCGGCGGCTTCATCAAGCGCACCCGGCTCTCGGCCTTTGCCAACATCCGCTCCAACGGCCTGATCGCCATCGACCTGGTGGAGGGCGACGCCCTCACCTGGGTGCGTCTGGCCCTGCCGGGCGACAGCGTGCTGATCGGCTCGCGCCAGGGCATGACCATCCACTTCCGCCTCAGCGATGAGGAGCTGCGGCCCCTGGGCCGCACGGCCCGCGGGGTGCGGGCGATGAACCTGCGCCCAGGCGACCGGCTGGTGAGCATGGACGTGCTGCCGGCCGAGCTGGCCGACCGGGTGGCCTCCAGCGGTGCCGCAGCAGGCGATGACGAGGGCGAGGAGCTGGACGGTGAGGACGCTGCCGCCAGCGAGGGGCCCTGGGTGCTGGTGGCCACCGCCGCTGGCCTTGGCAAGCGGGTGCCGGTGGATCAGTTCCGGCTGCAGAAGCGGGCCGGCATGGGCCTGCGGGCGATCAAGTTCCGCCAGCCCGACGACGTGCTGGTGGGGCTGAAGGTGCTCGGCGCCGGCGAAGAGCTGCTGCTGGTGAGCGAGAAGGGCGTGATCGTGCGCACCCAGGCCGACGCCGTGCCCCAGCAGTCGCGGGCGGCCACCGGCGTGCGCCTGCAGAAGCTCGATGCCCGCGACCGCCTGGCCGAGGTGGTGCTGGTGCCGCCAGCCCCCGAGGAGGAGGAGGGCGCCGAGACCACTGCCGCGACCCCCGCCGAGGCGCCAGTCGATCCGGATGCCGGCTGATCTCTGGATCGCCAACACGGTGAGCGACCTGATCCAGGGGGACGTGCGTGAGCACCTGCCCCTGGAGCGCATCCCCCTCAGCGGCGATGTGCTGGGCCTGGGCACCACCACCAGCCTCGACAACGGCGAGCTCACGTTTCTGCAGCAGGAGGGCGCCGCCAGCACCACCATCTGGAAGTGCGAGGCCAGCAGTGGCGGCATCCGGGCCCTGCGCCCGGGCGATGGCAGCGGCCACTTTCCCTACGTGTGCTTCAGCGGCGATGCCACCGCCCTGCGCACCCCCCTCTCCACCGCCGAGCTGGCGCACCTAATGACTCCTGCTGGCCAGCCGCTGCAGGAGCTGGTGGGGGAGGCGATCGCCCGCTTGCGCGGCGAGGGGCGGCTGGCCGAGGCGCCGATCTATGGCTTGCGGCTGCTGGCCCGCTGGCAGAGCCTGGTGATCACCGTGGCCTCCAAGCTGTGCATGGGCCAGCAGCGGCGCAACACGGCGATCGCCCGCAGCGCCTCCAGTGAGGCCACGGCGGCTCAGAGCATTTATCAGTTGTTGCAGCACTACCGGCTGGCGGCCCACGATCCCGGCGATCCGGCCGATCCGATCCGCTATCTGGGCGCCTCGCTGCAGTGGGAGTGCTGCGGCTTTTACGACACCGACCCCGAGCAGGGGCGGGTGACGGTGCCCCAGCGCGGCGCCCACCTGCATCTGCATGGCTGCAGCACCGATCTGCGCCATGGCGGCCACCTGCACCACGAACACCCCGGCTCGCAGCTGGCGGAGCTGGAGCGGCTGGTGCTCTATCCGCTGCAGCGCATCCACAGCCTGGCCAGCGATCTGGGGGTGGAGGAGCTGCGCTTCGAGGCGGGGGCGGCCCAGTTCCGGGTGGTGAACCGCGGTGCCCTCGACGTGAGCGATGTGGGCGTGGCGGTGGTGGTGGACGACCGCTACAGCAGCCACCGCTACCTGCGCTTGCCCTGGCTGGCGGCGGGGGACGCGGAGACCTTCACGGTGCCGCTGGAGCTGGTGCCTGGCCGCCACCGGCTGGAGGTGATCGCCGATCCCCAGCTTGAGATTCTGGAGCGGCCGGAGCTGCAGGCCAACAACCGCCTGGCCCTGGAGGTGGAGGTGTGAGCTCCCCTGCCGCTTGCCACGATGTGCTGGTGCTGGGTGGCGGCCCCGCGGCCCTGTGCCTCGCCGCCGCCTGCGCGGGTGAAGGTGTGGGGGTGGCCCTGCTGGCTCCCCACGATGCCCGAGCCCCCTGGCCGAACACCTACGGCATCTGGGGGGAGGAGGTGGATGCCCTCGGCCTGGGGCACCTGCTGGAGCACCGCTGGAGCCACACGGTGAGCTACTTCGGCGCCGGCTCCGCCGATCCGGCCGATCCGGCCAATGCGCCCACGGTCCACGGCCGCGACTACGGCCTGTTCAGCAGGGAGGCGCTGCAGGAGCATTGGCTGGCGGCTTGCGAGCGCGGGGGCGTGGCCATCCTGCAGGGCCAGGCCAGCGGCTTCGCGCTGGAGCCGGCGGCCGTCGAGGGCGCTGGCGCCGGATTCCCGCTCACCCTGTTGCACTGCGCCGACGGCAGCAGTCAGCGCACCCGGTTGCTGGTGGATGCCACCGGCCACCAGCCGGTGTTCGTGCAGCGGCCGGATGAGGGGCCGGTGGCCGGCCAGGCGGCCTACGGGATCGTGGGACGCTTCTCGGCGCCGCCGGTGGAGCCGGGCCAGTTCGTGCTGATGGACTACCGCAGCGACCACCTCAGCCCGCAGGAGCGGCGCGAGCCGCCCACCTTCCTCTATGCGATGGATCTGGGCGAGGGCCGCTTTTTCGTGGAGGAGACCTCCCTGGCCCTGGCGCCGCCGGTGCCCTATGCCACCCTGCAGGAGCGCCTGCAGCGACGCCTCGCCCACCGGGGCGTGCGGGTGGAGCAGGTGGAGCACGAGGAGTTCTGCCTGTTTCCGATGAATCTGCCGCTGCCACACCTGCAGCAGCCGGTGCTGGGCTTCGGCGGGGCGGCCTCGATGGTGCACCCCGCTTCGGGCTACATGGTGGGTTCGCTGCTGCGCCGGGCGCCGGCGGTGGCCGCGGCGGTGGCGGCGCTGCTGCGCAGCGATCCCCAGGTGGGTTCGGCCCAGCTGGCGCGTGCCGGCTGGCAGGCCCTCTGGCCCCTGGAGCTGCGCCGCAAGCACGCCCTGTATCAGTTCGGTCTGGAGAAGCTGATGCGCTTTTCCGAGCCCCAGCTGCGGGGCCATTTCGCCACCTTCTTTGCCATGCCCGCTGAGCAGTGGTACGGCTTTCTGGCTAACACCGCCAGCGTGCCGGAGCTGCTGGCGGCGATGCTGCGCCTGTTCGCCACGGCCCCCTGGAGCGTGAAGGCAGGGCTGATGGGCATGCGGGGGCGTGAACTCGCGCTGGGGCGGCGGCTGCTCAGGCCGGGGGCGGGGTGACCGGGCTGGGCAGGCTCACCCAGTCGGCGGCGTTGAGGCGGGGGAAGAGGCCGTCCTCGTGCTGCAGGGCCCGCAGCCACCCCGCCGGAGGGGTGGTGTTGGACTCGATGGCATCGATCAGGCGCCAGAAGCGGTCGAGGTGGCGCTGGATGCGCTCGCGGGCCAGCTCAGTGGTGGTGCCGGCGCGCAGGATGAAGCTCCAGTCGGAGCTCTGGGCCAGCAGCAGCTCGCGGCCGGCCTGGGTGAGCAGATCGCGCTGGGCGGGGTTGGCCACGCCGCGGTTCACCCGCCGCACCATCGCCCGGGCAGCCCGCTGCCACTCGGGGATCACCCACGCGTTGCTGTCGTTCAGCCAGTAGTCGTGGTAGCCGCCCTGGCCCCAGCTGCTGGGAGAGGGGCAGCACACCTGCAGGTTGGGCCGCTGCTGGAGTGCCTCACGCAGGGTGACCAGGCGCACGCCGGAGGCAGAGGCCTGCTGGAACAGGGCTGCCAGAAAGTGCGGGCCCTCAAACCACCAGTGGCCGAACAGCTCGGCGTCGAAGGGGGCCACCAGCAGGGGCCGCTGCTCCATGCTGGTCGCCAGCTTCTGCAACTCCCGGGCCCGCCCCTGCAGGTAGGCGGCACCGTGTTCGGCCGTGCGGGCGGCGGCGGCCTCGGGCTGGTAGGGCTGCTTCTGATCGAGGGGGCAGCCCTGGGCGGTGACCCGGTGCAGCTTGAGGCCCAGGGGGCGCCGGCTGCGGATGCCCAGTTGCTGCAGCTCCTCCTCCGGCAGATCCCAGCCCATGTCGCGGTGGAATTCCCGGTACAAGCCGTCGCCGGGGTAGCCCTCGCGGGCGCTCCACACCGGCAGGGTGGCGTTGCCGTCGCGGCCGAAGAAGGCCACGCCGGCCGGGGAGCAGATCGGCGCGAACACGCCGTAGCGGGGACGGGGCAGGGCGTGGAGCAGGCCGTGGCCGTCGAGCACCGAGTAGCGCAGGCCCACCTCCACCAGCTGCTGGTCGAGGCCCTCGTAGTAGGCGCACTCCGGCAGCCAGATGCCCAGCGGCCGCTCGCCCAGCTGGCGCTCGTGCTCGCGCACGGCGTTCAGCAGCTGGGCCCGCACGGCCTCCGGGACCTCGCGCAGCAGGGGCAGGTAGCCGTGGGTTGCGCCGCAGGTGATCAGGTCCACCACGCCCTGCTGCTGCAGCTGGCGGAAGCGGGGCACCAGCTGGCCCTCACAGGCCAGCCACTGCTGCTCCACCTGTTCCAGCTGCAGACCGAGGTGGGCGGCGGCCTCGGCGTGCTCGGCGGGGGCTCGCTCCAGCAGCTGCTGGCGCTGCACCAGCCAGGGCAGGAAGCGGGCGTTGAGGCGGCGGTCGGCCAGCAGGCTCAGCAGGGTGGGCGAGAGCCCCAGGGTGAGGCGGGCGTGCTGGCCGCTGTCGGCGGCGGCAGCGGCGGCCTCCAGCACGGCCAGCAGGGGCAGGTAGCACTCCTGAAGGGCCTGGAAGTACCAGTCTTCCTCCAGGGAGCCGGGCTCGCTGGAGCGCACATAGGGCAGGTGGGCGTGCAGCACCAGGGCCAGGTCACCGGCGCTGGTGAGGGGTTCGGGGCCGGGCTCCCGGGCGGCGGCTGGGGTTGGCTTGCTGCGCGGGGCCTGGGGGCGGACCATCAGCGGCCCCCGGGGCTGGGACTGTGGCGCGGCAGGTTGAGCAATCGGCCGGATCCACTGGAGTCCATTGTATGGCCACTGCTAGTTGGCCACTGCTTCATTGGCCCAGCACGGGCCGCCGGCCCACCCCGACGCTTACAATGGGGCTAACTCAGAGCTATTCCGCATAAGGAGCCCTTCGATGGCCCGCGACCCCGGCCGGGTGTTGATCTTCGACACCACCTTGCGCGACGGCGAGCAGTCGCCCGGTGCCAGCCTCAACCTGGAGGAGAAGCAGGCGATCGCCCAGCAGCTGGCCCGCCTGGGGGTGGACATCATCGAGGCCGGCTTCCCCTTTGCCAGCCCGGGCGACTTCGCTGCCGTGCAGCGCATCGCCGAGAGCGTGGGCACGCCGGAGGGCCCCACCATCTGCGGCCTGGCCCGGGCGGCGGCCGGTGACATCAAGGCCTGTGCCGATGCGGTGGCGCCCGCGGCCCACAGGCGCATCCACACCTTCATCGCCACCAGCGACATCCACCTGGAGCACAAGCTGCGCAAGACCCGCGCCGAGGTGCTGGCGATCACCGCCGAGATGGTGGATTACGCCCGATCCCTGGTGGACGATGTGGAGTTCTCCTGTGAGGACGCCGGCCGCAGCGATCCGGAGTTCATGTACGAGGTGATTGAGGCGGCGATCAGGGCCGGTGCCACCACGATCAACATCCCCGACACGGTGGGCTACGCCACGCCGGCGGAGTTCGGCGAGCTGATCGCCGGCATCAATGCCCACGTGCCCAACATCGATCAGGCCGTGATCTCGGTGCACGGCCACAACGACCTGGGGCTGGCGGTGGCCAACTTCCTGGAGGCGGTGAAGAACGGCGCTCGCCAGCTGGAGTGCACGATCAACGGCATCGGTGAGCGAGCCGGCAACGCCTCGCTGGAGGAGCTGGTGATGGCGCTGCACGTGCGCCGCAGCTACTTCAACCCCTTCCTGGGCCGGCCGGCTGAGAGCGCCGAGCCGCTCACCGCTGTGCGCACCGAGGAGATCACCAAGACGTCGCGCTTGGTGAGCAACCTCACCGGCATGGCGGTGCAGCCCAACAAGGCGATCGTGGGTGCCAACGCCTTCGCCCATGAATCGGGCATCCACCAGGACGGCGTGCTTAAGCACCGCCTCACCTACGAGATCATCGACGCCCGCACCGTGGGTCTGGCCGACAACCGCATCTCCCTGGGCAAGCTGAGCGGCCGCAGCGCCTTCCGCGCCCGCCTGGAGGAGCTGGGCTACGAGCTCAGCCGCGACGACCTCGACGACGCCTTCGCCCGCTTCAAGGAGCTGGCCGACCGCAAGCGCGAGATCACCGACCGCGACCTGGAGGCGATCGTGAGCGAGCAGGTGCAGCAGCAGGGCGATGGCAGCTTTGCGCTCAAGAGCGTGCAGGTGAGTTGCGGCACCGGTCTGCAGCCCACCGCCACCGTGACCCTCACCGATGCCGATGGCGCCGAGCTCACCGAGGCGGCGATCGGCACCGGGCCGGTGGATGCGGTGTGTCAGGCGCTCAACCGCCTGGCCCAGGTGCCCAACGAGCTGGTGGAGTTCTCGGTGAAGTCCGTGACCGAGGGCATCGACGCCATGGGCGAGGTGACGATCCGCCTGCGCCAGAACGGCGTGCTCTATTCCGGCCACGCCGCCGACACCGACATCGTGGTGGCCGCTGCCCAGGCCTTCGTGAATGCCCTCAACCGGCTGATCGCCGGCCAGCGCAGCGTGCCCCTGCACCCCCAGAAGGCGCCGCTGCCGGTGGTGGGCGACCTGCCCCTGGCCGAGCGGCCGCGCGTGTGATGGCCCAGCCCACCTCCGGTCAACGGCGCTCACCCCTGGCGGCGGCCCTGCAGCTGGGGCTGCTGCTGCTGGCGGCCCTGGCGATGCTGTTGCCCCTGCTGTGGCTGGTGAGCACCTCGCTCAAGGGCCCGGCGGAGGACATCTTCACCAGTCCGCCGGCGCTGCTGCCGGCCCAGCCCAGCCTGGAGGCCTACGGCCGGCTGTTCGCCGACCAGCCGATGGGGCTCTACCTGCGCAACAGCGCCATCGTGAGCGGCCTGGCGGTGCTGGCCAACCTGCTGTTCTGCTCGCTGGCGGCCTACCCGCTGGCGCGGATGCGCTTTGCCGGCCGGGGGCTGGTGCTGGCCCTGGTGGTGGCCACGATCCTGATCCCCTTCCAGGTGGTGATGATCCCGCTCTACCTGCTGATGGTGCAGATCGGCCTGCGCAACACCCTCTGGGCCCTGATCATTCCCCAGGCCGCCACCGCCTTCGGCATCTTCCTGCTGCGCCAGAGCTTCCTGGGGGTGCCGGTGGAGCTGGAGGAGGCGGCCCGCAGCGACGGCTGCAGTCCCCTGGGGGAGTGGTGGAACGTGATGATCCCGGCGGCTCGGGCCGACCTGATCACCCTGGCGATGTTCGTGTTTATCGGCACCTGGAGCGACTTCCTCTGGCCGCTGGTGATCCTCGATGAACCGCAGCTCTACACCCTGCCGTTGGGGCTGCAGCAGCTGGCCAGCAGCTTCTCGCTCGACTGGCGCCTGGTGGCGGCCGGCTCGGTGATCTCGATCCTGCCGGTTCTGGCCCTGTTCATCGGCCTGCAGCGCTACATCCTGCCCAGTGCCGCTGGCGACGCGGTGAAGGGCTGAGCTGGTCCCTCGACGGCGCCCTGTTCAGGGAGCGGGAGGCTGGAGCGGGGCAGGAGGGGCTGGCACGGGAACCAGGGCCTCCGGCTGAGCAGGCGTGGGGCTGGAGCGCTCCCGGGGGGCGGCAGGATCGGGGCTGGCGGGCGCGCTCCGCCGCAGCTGGGAGAGTTCAGCCCTCAGCGCCTGGTTGTCAGCGCTGAGCACATCAATCCGGGCGGAGGCCCGCTCCACCGCCTGCAGCCGCTCCACGGTGGTGCGCAGCTGCTCCTCCAGACCGGTGGTGCGCTCCAGTGCCCGGGTGTTCTCCAGCCCCTGGATCCGGTCCTGCAGTTCCTGAATGCGGGCACCCTGATGGCGGGCCTTGCTGAGCATCACCAGGAACAGCACGGCAAGCAGAGCACTCAGGCCAACCTGCAGCCAGGCCACCCATTCGGGCAGCTGGGGCAGGGAACCGGAGCCGGCTCCCTGCCCGGAGGATTTCGGAGCCATGGCAAGAGGATCCATCGCGGGTGCGGCCACAGGGCTCATCCTGCCCGATCTCGCCACCCTTGTCCGGGTTGGGTGCGTGGTCAGCGGCCAGGCAAGCGTGGCTGTCGCCCGCCCCGCTGATTCCGCTCGCCCGGGTCGGCCGCGCGCAGCCGCCCCACCACATAGCCCACCAGGCTTCCCAGCAGAAAGCCCTGCAGTTGCCAGATCTGGCGTCGATAGCGCCAGGGGATGCTGCCCAGCTGGATGCCCACCACAACGGCGATCACCAGGGCCCCAACTCCCAGGCCTGAGCTGAGACCACCCGAAGGGCTGCGCCGGGGAGAGCCGCCGGACTGACCGACGGGAATCGGATCATTCATGGGGTGTCACTCCACTGGGCCAGCCAGAGCCGCCGCCAGCAGCCCCTTGGATCACGGCGACGCCTGCGCTCGCTGAGGTACCAGAGCTGATTGAGCGGGTAGCTCACGCTGTTGTGCTTCTGATAATCGGGTTGGCTGTTGATGGTGGCACTGTGGTCCGGGTTGCAGGCCACCATGGCGGCGTGGGCGAAGCTGCCGTCAAGCTGTTCCACATGGGGGGCGTTGGCGAGGCGGTCCCGGTAGTCGAGATCCTCGCAGTAGGCCGGGTGAAAGCCTGGATCAAACAGCCCGAGCTGGTCCCAGCAGCGGCTGGTGATCAGGAAGCCTGCAAAGGCATGGGGTGCGGGCAGCAGAGCCAGAAACTGCGCCCGGCTCACATCGAGGCTGGCCATGGCCCTGGCCAGTACCCCTGGCGCCAGGCAGAGATCGTTGTTGGCCAGCATGGCGCAAGGCAGCTGCGGGAAGCTGCTGAGAATCAGGTTCCAGCTGGCGGCAACTCCCATGTTGCTGAATGGGCTGGCGATACGGATCGTCTGAATCAACGGATGGCCCCGTTGCTGGAGCTCGGCAAGCTCCGCGGCAATCTCCTGGTGTCCAGGAGTGCCAACGCTGTTGTTCACGATGGCCAGGGTGTGCACGGGGTGGTCAAGGGTGGCCAGAAACCGTGCCAGCAGATCCACCCGATTCAGAATCGGAACCCCCAGCAGGGGCAGGGCGCCGTGGGGATCGGTGAGTGATTCCGGGGCGGGCAGGCGGTCAAACACCTGCCAGAGCCTCTCGATCAGCTCCAGATCGCCAGTTTGCGAGCCATAGAGGGCCAGGCTGCTCCAGAGCAGCGGCTGGCGAAGCTGGGTGCGTTCGGGGCAGGCCGGCAGGTTGCGCACCCAGGCGCTCAGCCAGGCCTGCAGTTCCTGTCTGGCCAGGGTGTGGTCTGCGTTAGCCAGGGCGACATGGACGCGGGCAGCGCGCTGTTCAGCCGGTTGACCGCAACAAAAAAGGTCGGCAATGCCGACCTTGGTGAGTTCATTTTCAGAATCCGTTGGAAAGGAGTTCTTATAGCGATTGGACTCCATTAGCCATTGAAGGTTCTGACGTCAGTGCTGTCATCGATGTTCTGCCAGTCATTGCGTGCAGTCCGATATCTGTATTCCGAGCTGCCGATAAACAAGACATCGCTACTGTCGGCACCAGTGATTCGCAGGGTGTCGTAGTTTCCGCTCGCTGTGAGATGAACCTCGTCCCGGTCGGAATCACCACCGAGGTTTAGTACCGTACCAACGGCGTTCGCACGGAAACGAACGGTATCAGCGCCAGCACCAAGATTGACAGTAGAACCGCGGGTACTACCTCCAAAAACAAGGAGATCGTTCCCGTCGCCCATCTGCACTGTGGATTCAAGCAACACATTGCCGCCACTATCAGCAAACCTGGATGCAGACGCATTGAAGCGAGCTACATCGTCACCAGTGCCCGTATGAATTAAACTTCCTTCTCTGAATTGGTCGTCGGTAGTGAAGTTGTCGTTACCAGCCCCCATATTAATTGAAGACTGGCGAGTATTGCCAATGATTGTAAGGGCATCATCTCCTGCAAAAAATGCTGCTTCGAGGCGATTAGCGGTAACGAATTCATCTGCACTGGTCAACTGCAGGCGATTGGAAGTATCGGTTCCTACAACTTGTAGACCAATAATGGTGGTTTTATCTGAATTTTCGCCTTGGAGGGTGCTGCCCGATTGGACAACCTCAAGCTTTCGCGTTCCAGGCCTTGAATCGTTGGTGATGGTGAATCCACCTTCGCCAAAAGTGAGTGTTTGTGCCACCGACCTGCAGATAAGTGGCGTCATTGTGGCACATCCACCTCAGAATGGGCGGCGTGGATGACGGCAAAAGCCGCCCCTGTGCGCTTTTTCTGACAACCACTTTGCCAAGTGTCCTGTCTGTTTTCGCGGCCTGCTCATTTTGTCATCTTCACGTGGCTATCCACCTGGCCAGTTCGGTGAGTCGGCAACCATGAGGGACGGGGAGTCTGTGCAGCTCCTTGACCACCGCCTGCTTGGCAATCAGGGAAATGAGCTCTGGTTGGCCGACCGGCCCCATGAGGCCCTGCTCCCCTATCGCCAGGCTGTTCAGCTGGAGCCGAGGGAGCCTGTGCTCTACCGCGGTCTGGGCAACGTGCTCACCGACCTGGGTGATTTTGAGGCGGCAGACCGGGCCTATCTGCTGAGTCGCCGCCTGGAGGACAGTCCGATCACGGCCTGGAACCACAGCCAGTTGCTGGTTGGTCTGGAGCGATACGAGGAGGCCTACGCCCTGGCCGAGCGCCGCTGGGACATGGCCGAGGCGGAGGTCTGGCGGGATCAGCGCAGGGCCTGGCGTGGAGAGGGCGATGGTTGGCGGGTCCCCTTGCTGGTGTGGAGTGAGCAGGGGCTGGGCGATACCCTCCAGCACCTGCGCTGGCTGGGTCCGCTGCAGCTTCGCCGCGGTGGCGAAGCGCCGCCGTTGCAGCTTGAGGTGGAGCCCTGCCTGGTGGAGCTGTTGAGCGGTTGTCTGGGCCATCTGTCCTCACCCCTCCAGGTGCGCGCAAAGCCCTCCTCTGGTGCCCCGGCTCCATGGGATGGCTTCCATGTCTCCCTGCTCAGCCTGCCCTGGCTGCTCGGTGGTGCCCCCGTGCCGGATGCGGCAGCCTGGCTCCAGTGTCCCCACTGGCCCGAGCCAGCGGTGGCAGGCGCAGGGACTGCGCCCCGGGTGGGTGTGGTATGGGCAGCCGGATACAAGCTCACCAATCGCGTCACGGTGCGCGAGTACCGGCGCCGCAGCCTCGATCCCGAGGCCCTGGCCCTGCTGCTCAATGGTTTACGGGGCCTCGGCTGGGACGTGGCGTTGCTGCAGTTCGGCAGGGACCGGGACCAGGCTGAACCCTGGCGGCGCGAGGGAATGGAGGCCCTGCCTGCCGACGCGGACTTTGCCCGCACCGCCGATCGGGTGGCGGATCTCGATCTGGTGATCACAGTGGACACGGCGATGGCCCATCTGGTGGGGGCCATGCGACGGCCAGCCTGGGTCTTGTTGCCCTTCAGCGCAGCCCCTCGCTGGCTCCGCCATCGCTCAGACTCTCCCTGGTATCCGAGTCTGCGTCTGTTCCGGCAGCCCCGCTCAGGGGATTGGCGGGCTGTGGTGGATGCGGTGCTCTGTGAAGCTGCACGTCTCCTGGGGTCCTATCCGCCAGGGGGAGATGCAAAGGATTGTCTTTTACGATGGCGGGGACCAAACCGAAGTTGATTGATACATGTCGATCTGGAGCCGCCTGCTCGGTCGCAGACGTTCCGGCTTCTCAGCCGACGATCTGCCGCCTCCGGTCGACACCCTGGTGCAGGATCCCCGCTTGTCTGCCACGCGTCTGGGAGCTTCACCCAACGTCACCCCCTGGTCAGCGACCCGTCTGATCGGGATCTTCCAGGCTCTGGACAGCATCCCAAGCCAGCAAGGCCTGACGGAAGCCCGACTGGCCCGTCAGTGTCTGTCGCAGTTCTGGCTGCTGGCTCCCGTTGATCAGCTGCATGTTCTCTACAGCTCACCCATTGGTGACTGTTACCGGGTGCTGCTGTCGGGCCGCCTGGCCCGGGAACCCCTCCTGCCGGAGGAGCAGAGCTGGAAGCATGCTCTGTCCCAACGCCTGATGACCTCGTTTGATCGGCCGGAAACCACCAACGTGCTGTTGGCGGCCATGCCCTACTTCGCACCCGGCAAAATGCGGGTGGCTGATCCGCTCGCCCAGGTGCCTTCCTGGCTGATTGAGGACTACGCCCGGTTGTTTGAGCCCCAGTTGCTTCAGCAGGTCTGGCGGCCCGCAGGGCTGCTCGGCCCGGCAGGTCAGGCCAGTGGACGCAGCTATGGCCAGGCCCCCAGCCTTGGCATGCAGGACCTGGTCGGTTCCCCGCTGCGGGCCGGTTCCCCTTCACCTCAGCCTGCGGCTGTGGGGCGCGGTCCTTCCCGTCCTGTCTTTCCCCAGCTCGCCAATGAGCGCGGCAACCAGGCCCTTGCCATGGTGCAGGCTGAGGAGTTCCAGAGCCGGATGAACGGCCTGATCAATCTGCACGTGATCGACCCCGCCGATGCTGAGGTGGCCGGTCAGTTGGTGACGCTGCGGCGGCTGCTCGCCCAGATCTGGCTTGACGCCCCCGCCGAGCAACTCGAGGATCTGTACCGCAGCAGCTTCGGTGAGCTTTACCGCAACCTGCTGGCATCAGGATTCAGCCGTCGGGAGATGTCGGAACAAGACCGCCTGGTGCGTCAGCAGCTGGCCAGTTTCGTGGCTGACATGAGCAAATCTGGCGCAATCAATGCCCTGATGGCTGTTCTACCTTTTTATGCCCCTGGCAAGATTGCTTTCGGCGGTGGTGAACAGCACATGCCCGTGTGGCTCGTGCGCGAGATCAATTCGATCTACGGTTCCAATCCCAGCCCGAATCCCGGTGCCTCCTGAGGTGGGTGGTATCACTGGTGGTATTCAGTCCAGGTGAGCCACCAGGCCACTCCAGCCAGGGCAGGCAACAACAGCAGCGGTAGCAGGACTAGCAGGCTCACCGCTCCGGCTCCAGAGAGCGCAATCACAACGATGATTCCCAGGTAGACCGCCAGTATGAAAATCAACCGGGATGGTCTACTGCTGAGCAGCAGGAGCACCCGGTTTTGCCGTCGTCGCCAGAGGGCCTGGGGCTTGTGTTGCTTGGGCACGTGTTGCCACCATGGGTGTTCCCTCGGGTCGTCCGGCTGCTCCCCCATCAGCGGATGCGCTCAAGGTTGCGGCGCTGGTCTTCAAAGAAACCAGTGAAGATGTTGATGAAACGCCGTTCTCTCAGGGTGATGTCTGCAGTGAGCTTCATGCCCGCCTGAAGCGGCGCTTCCGACTTGCCAAGGGGGATGGTCTGCCGTTCCAGGCGCATCACCGCCGGATAGAAGAGACCGCTGGAATCGGTTCCCAGCACCTGTTTCTGCTCATCCGCCGGCAGCGCATCGGAGCCGATGCGCTCCACCACGGCCGGCACAGTGCCGAAATCGCTGGCGTCAAAGGCCTGGATCTGGAGGTTGGCCCGCAGTCCCGGCCGCACGAAGCCGATGGCCTCGTTGGGGAGGTAGACCCGAGCGCGCAGGGCGTCGTTGGGAACCACTTTCATCAGCGACTTGCCGGAGGCATTGGCGCTGGTGCCAGTGCCCTGGGCCACCACACTGCCGGGACTCACCTCGATGTCGAAGACAGTGCCATTGGCCGGCGCCGTGAGCAGGCCGAACTGGATCTGCTGGCGGGCCTGGCGGATGTCGCTGTCCAGTTGGGAGATCTGGCGCAGGTTCTCTTCCACCTTGCGCCGCAGCTCCACGTTGGTGGTGGCACTGGTGTTCACCAATGACGACTCCAGCCTGGCGATCTCCCGCTGCTCCTGGGCGATGTTGCTCTGACTCTTCTGAACATTTTGTCGGGCTTCCAGCAACTGCACCTCGCTGGCCGCACCCTGGGCCACCAATCCGGCGATCCGGGTGGCGATATTCTGGTAGGTGGCCAGGCTGGAGCGCTCGCCGGCGAGGCGTTCCTGGGCCTTGCGCAGTTCCTGCCGGGCCGCTTCCCGGCGGCTGGCGAACTCCTCGGCCTGGCTGGCCAGTTGCAGGCGTTGGTTGGCGCTGAGGGCGGCGGTGGCGGCGCCGTCACCAAGGGTCGCGGCCGCGATCTGGTTTTCGTTGAGCAGGCGCTGGCGGATGCTCTCGGCGGCCTCCAGCCGGCTGCGGGGCTCGCGCAGATCAAAGCGCACAAGAGGGTCTCCCTTGCGCACGCGCTGTCCTTCCTTGACCAGCACGTCTTCCACCACGCCCGGAACCGGAGCATCGATTCGCCGGGTGGGATTGCCTGGCTCCAGCTTGCCCTGCACGGCGATGGTCTCAGCCAGGGGGGCGGTGATGGCCCACAGTCCCAGAAAGGCCACGGTTCCGACCCCGGCCCACACCATCACACTGGAACCTCGGTTCTGCTTGCGGAGCAGTACGGTCTGGTTGAAGCTCCAGGGCGTGCCGGCAGTGCCAGGGTTGCTGGAGAGGCTGCTGGAGCCGAAACCAGTTCTGGTGAGAGCAGTCTCCCTGGCAGGCTTTGCCTCCGGCTTGTCGGCGGCTTGCCTGGAGGGAGCCCTGCCGAAGGTGGTGGGAGAGTTTTCGGCGTCGGGGGTGGACGGGGGTAGTCCCACCAGATCGATGGGCCTACGAAGGGATTGTGTGTTTGCGGGTCTGCGGGGGGTACGGATCCAGTCGATCCAGCGCTCATAGAGCCCCACGAGTCCGCCTGATGGAGGCAGCATCAGGAGAGACCCTCCTGGGTCTGGCTGCGATAGAGGGCGTAGTACCAGCCCTGCTGCTCCATCAGTTGCTGGTGGCTGCCCATTTCCATGATGGCTCCCCTTTCCATGAGCACAATCACATCAGCCGGTCTGACGGTGGTGAGACGGTGGGTGATGAAGAACACGGTGCGGCCCCTGAATGCCTCGAGCAAGTTGATGCACACCTGGCGTTCGGTGCTGGCATCCAGAGCACTGGTGGCCTCATCAAGAATCAGCATACGCGGGTTTTGCAGCACCGCCCGGGCCAGGGCCAGTCGCTGGCGCTGACCACCGGAGAGACCTGCGCCCCGCTCCCCCACATCGGTGTTGTAGCCGCGAGGGAGTTCCATGATGAAGTCATGGGCGCAGGCGATGCGTGCCGCGCGGATCATGTCGGCGGCACTGGCATCGGGTTTCACCAGCAGCAGATTCTCTCGGATCGTGCCGTCGAACAGCATCGATTCCTGGGGTACCACACCGATCTGTCGGCGCAGGGAGTAGAGCTCGATCTTGCTGATGTCCAGCCCATCCACCAATACGGAACCTTCCAGCGGGCTGTAAGAGCGGGGCAGGAGTTTGAGCAGGGTGGATTTGCCACTGCCCGAACCCCCAACCAGCCCCACGAAAGCGCCCGTCGGAATCGAGAGATTCACCCCCTCCAGGTTGAGGGGGCCCTGATCGCGGTAGCGGAAGTTCACGCCCCGGAACTCCACACTGCCCTGGAGTGGGGGCATGGGGATGTTCTGGCTTTCGGCGAGGGTCTGCTCCGTGGGGCGGTCAACCACGTCGGCCACGATTCCCAAGGCCTGGGTGCCGAGTTGGATCTGTTGCCACTGGCGCGGGAGCTGGGTGAGGGGGCCCACGATGTAACCGGCGAGGATGCGGGCCCCGAAAAGTTCGGCGATTCCGATCTTGTTCTGAATGATCAGGGCAACCGCAACCACAATGAAGATCAACTGGCTGAAGTTGTTGAGAAATTCCAGTAGATTGCTACTGGAATCAGAGAGAACACGCAGCTTGAAGTCCTCGCCCAGAAAGCGGCTGTAACGCTCTTCGAACTCCCAGCGGGTCTTCAGTTCAGCGTTCTGGGCTTTGATGGTCTGTACACCTGTGATGGCTTCAGTGAGAAAGCTGTAGGTGCGGATTGCTTCACCTTTTGTGCGTCTGAGCTGGCCCTTGATGGCGGGATTGGCGAGCAGGCCAACTCCGATGATCACAGGCACCATTGCCAGTTTCACCAGCGCCAGTATGGGACTGATCGCCAGGATCACGAGCAGATAGAGGGGCACAAATGCCAGGTCCACGAGGTAGAGCAGGGTGTTGCCCAGCAGGATGTCGCGCAGCCGATCGAGCTCGTTGAAATAGAACACCACCCGGCCCACCGGTCGACTGTCGAAGAAGCCCTGGGGCAGGCGAATCAGATGGTCAAGCACCGTGGTTTTGGCCGATTGATCGATGCGATTGGCGGTATCGGCAAAAATGAAGGTGCGCAGGCTCTTCAGCAGGGCCTCCAGCACGATGGCCAGCAGCATCACCGCAGCCACGCTGAACAGTGGACCCATCGAGCCGCTGGGACGCACATCCCTGATCAGCAGCAGCATGCCGAGGGGAAACACGAGCCTGAGGATGTTCAGCACGATCGAACTGATCAGCACTTCGATCAGGGCCCGGGAATGTTGTTTGAGATAGGGCCTGAACCAGTTCCAGCCGAAGTTGGCGTTTTTGGCGTCGTCCTTCTTCTCGAACAGCAGCAGTTCGGTGACGCCACCGTCGTGGGTGCTCAGCTCGCTGCTCGGCACCCGCAGCGCCCCCAGTTCGGCCTCCAGCAGCCGGGCCATCCCATCGGGATCGACGCCATCGAGCAGGCCGATGCGGCCGTTCTGCATCAGGGCCGCCGGCACCGGCACGCGGGCCAGGCGATCGGTGGGTACCCGGCTGAGCACCACCTTGAGGCCCAGGGTGTCCATGATCTGGCCCAGGTTCACTAGGTTGAGGGCCTCCTGGCGCTGCAGGATCGCGTCCACCTGGAGGTGGAGGGAATCGCGGTTGAGGGGCAGGCCGAAGTAATCGGCCAGGGCGCTGCAGAGGGAAATGGCGATGGATCGGGGCCCACTGGCGGGCTGCAGGCGCAGTTCGCCGGGCTCAGCGCGGGGCGCCGGCGGTTCGGGAGAGGTGGTGTATTCATCGTCGGCCAGCACCTCGGCGGTGACCCTGGCCGCAGGGTCGGCGACTCCGGGGCGTGGATCCTCCGGTGCCGTGAGGCCCACCAGGCGCAGCCAGGCTTCACCGGGCTCGGGACTCGGCGTAGGGCTTCCTGAAGGGCTGGTCCAGGGCTCGGCCAGGGGGCGACCGCTGCTGGCGAACCAGCGGTAGGAGGGGGGCAGGGCGAGGTTGGTCTCCGCACCCGGGGGCAGGCTGCGAATGCTGCTGCTGGTGAGCGGTTCCGGCCAGCTCTCGAGCTGGTCCATCGCCCAGGGGTGCTGGGGGGCCAGGGCGAGCAGCAGGGCGTGGAGCTCGGCCGCCGCCAGGCGCTGCTGGAAGGCGGCGGCCAGGGAGGGGTGACCCTGGAGCAGGTCGTGAAAGTGGGAGGCGGGCAGCAGCAGGGCCTCCACGTCGGTGGTGGCCCGCAGATGTTCACAGGGTTGCTGGCGCAGCAGTCCAACCCAGCCGGCGATGGCACCGGCGCCGAGCCGCTCGATCGTGCGCAGCCCCTGGCCCCGGGGAGCCGGGGCCAGGCTGCGCAGCTGGCCGCTGCGGATCAGCAGCACCCCTTCGGGCAGCACATCCGGGAGCAGTACCGTCTGCCCCAGGCGGAACCTGCAGGGCTCCAGCAGGGGGTCGAGCAGCGGATACAGGTCGTTGGGCAGCCGGTCGAACGGCTCGAAGCGTGCGAGGAGCGGCTGGGCAGGGCTGGCGGTCATGGCTGCTGCGGAATCGGCAGGGCGGGCAGCGACTCACCGGCCAGGAGCATCTCAACCCTGGATTGCAGCCAGGCCTCGAAGAGCTCGTCCATCATGCGTGAACGGGTTTCCTCGTTCAAGCGGGCCGGGAGGTGCTCCTCCAGCCGCAGCAGCACCCAGAAGCGATCCACCGCAAATGGGGGCCACAGCTGGCCGGGTTGGCCCACCCGCAGCCTGGAGCTGATCTCGGGGTGGGCGGCGGTGATCGGCAGGGGACCGATCAGGCCGCGGCTGAGCCGTTCCCGGCCCTCGGCGTACTGCTGGGCCAGCGCGCCGAAATCGGCGCCGTCATCCCGCAGGCGGTGGTGCAGTTCCTCCGCCAGGGTCTGGTCACTCACCCGCAGCAGGGAGTACACCGCCTGGTCGAGATCACCCTTGCGGCGCAGGAACTGGACTTCCACATCTTCGCCCCAGCGGTGCTGGCAGAACCGGGCCAGCCGCTCCTTCTGGGTGGCCAGGATGGGCAGATCACGGCGGAGCAGCCGCTGGCGTTCGAGCCAGCGATCCAGTTCCTCCTCGCTGTGCACATCCTGCCCTTCCACCCAGGCGCGGATCAGTTGCCGCTCCCGCTCCGGCTCGAGCGGGATGCTGCGCACCAGTTCGTCGATCACCCAGGCCCGGGCCAGGCGGGGAGCCAGCCCCTGCTGGCGCACCAGCCGGTTGAGTTCGCTGAGGGTGAGCCAGGGGTAGTGGGCGCCCAGTTCCACCACCGCTTGTTCCGGGACTCCGGAGAGCGGTTCCGGCAGGTTCTGACGGCTGGATGCTGCAGTCATGCGGGTGAGCGAACGGGCAGGTTGAGGCGCTGCAGGGCCTGAGCCATCAGCGCGAGGCCCCGCTCCCTGCTCCAGGTGGCCTTGGCATAGCGATGGGCCGCTGCGCTCATGGCGCGCCACTGGTCGTCGTCCCGGCAGAGATGTTCCACAGCCTGGATCCAATCCTCGGTGGTGTGGGCGATGTGGATTTCCTGCCCGTGGCGCAGGCCGGTGGCCTCGGCGGCCAGGGGGCTGAGCACTTGGGGGATCCCGTGCGCTGCCGCCGCGGCCACCTTGCCCTTGAGGCCGGCACCACTGCGCAGAGGGGCCACAAACACACGATGGCAGCCGTACACGCTGGCCGGGTCGGCCACCCAGCCCTCCAGGGCAACGCCTGGGATCGATCCCCAGCTGTCGTTCAGCTCAGCGGGCATGCCGCTGCCATACAGATGCAGCCCCAGCCAGGGGCAGCGCTCCCGCAGCGCCGGCCACACCTCGGCCAGGAACCAGGCCATGGCCTCGCGGTTGGGGGGGTGGCCGTAGCTGCCGAGGAAGGCCAGGCCTTCCCGCCCCTCCAGGGGAGCCGGCTGCCGGGGGCCAGCCACCACCCAGGGGCAGGTGGCCGTGGGGGCGGCGCCGAGGGTCTCGGCCTCGATCACCGCCTGCTCCACCTCGGAGTAGCTGAAGGTGAGGTGCACCTGGCGGATCACCTCCAGTTCCTGCCGCTGCACCTCGCGCACCTGCTCGAGGGCCCGCTCGGCGGCCTCGCCCTCCAGGCCCTGGGCGCGGGCGGCCCGCAGCTCGCGCAGGTGGTGGAGGTCGGCATTGCAGAACAGGATCCGGGCCTGGGGGGCGTGGCGGCTGATCAGGGGCAGGGCGGCGCCGGCCACGCTGTAGCGGGTGATGTAGATGAGGTCGAACTCACCCCCGCGCTCGCGCAGCAGCTGCTCCAGGGAGAGCACGAAGGGGGCATGCAGGGCTTCGATGCCCCGGCGCTGGAGGGCTTCGGTGTAGCTGCCCAGCCAGGCCAGGTTGGCCGGCAGGAAGCTGATCTTCCAGCCCAGGGCCTGCACCAGGTCCATCTCCACCAGGGCGGCATGGCTGCCCGCATCCCGATCGGGCCGGGGGGTGTCGTGATCGATGAACAGGGCCCGGCCCAGGATGCCGCGGTCCTTGACCTGCTCGGCTTCCCTGAGGTTGGGTTCTGTGGGTCCGACAAAAGCGGCGGCCCACTTCTTTTCGAACAGTGGGGCGTTGATGGCCTGGTAGCGCTTGAGGCCCTCGGCCGCTTCGGTGTCGCTGCCATTGCTCACGCCTTCGTGGTGGATCACCCGGGCCAGGGGGGCATAGCGCACCTGCAGTCCCGCCTCGCGCACCTTGAAGGCCAGGTCAGTGTCCTCGTAGTAGGCCGGCGAGAACTCCGGGCTGAAGCCGCCCACCTGCCGCCAGAGCTCGGCGCGGATGGCCAGGGCGGCCCCGCTGGCGTAATCCACCTGGCGGGCATAGGCATAGCGCGGGTCGTAGGGGTTGCCGCCCCGGCCGTAGTTCCAGGGCTCGCCGTTGCCCCACACGATCCCACCTGCCTCCTGCAGGCGCCCGTCGGCCATCACCAGCTGGGCGCCCACCAGCCCGGTGTCGCTCCACTGATCGAAGGGGGCCAGCAGCTCCTCGAGCCAGCGGGCACAGGGCTCGGTGTCGTTGTTGAGCAGCACGATGTATTCGCCCTGGGCCTGGGCTGCGCCGCTGCAGCAGGCCTGGTTGAAGCCGCGGGCGAAGTCGTGGCGCACCACGCGCACCGCCGGCGCTTCCTCGGCCAGCCAGCGGGCGGAATCGTCCCTGGAGCCGTCGTCCACCACGATCAGCTCGTAGGGCACGGCGGTGGGGGCATAGGCGATGGCGGCCAGGCAGCGGCGGGTGCTCGCATACTGGCCGTGCATCGGGATCACGATCGACACCCGGGGTTGGTGACTCACCGGCAGCTGCAGGGATTGCCGCGGCTGGGGAGAACCATCGGCGCCAGGCTCCGTGCCGGGAGGCAGGGCCGTGCCCTCGCCGTCTCGCCGCAGCGGCTGGCTGAGCAGCCGTTGCCAGAGGGGCAGCTGGGTCGGCAGCGGCTGGTCACTCTGATCGGCCTGGTGGAGCCAGGTGAGCAGGCTTTTCTGGCGCTCGCGGGCCAGGGGTGAGAGCTGGTCGGGGAAAGGGGCCTGGCCATGCTGGAGCAGGGCGGGCCAGGGGGTGAGCTGGAAGGGCAGCAGCTCCAGCCGTTCGTCAATCGCTTCCGCTTCCACGGTTTCCAGGGCCAGGTGATGCACGGCGCCGTCGCAGAGCACTGTGGGCAGATCGAGCTGGAAGGGCCATTCCCCCTCCGGCAGGGGGTCTGGCGCCACCACCGGCAGGAGCACGGTGTCGTCGATCCGCAGCTGCAGGGGGGTTCTGCCACTGGCCCAGCCCCGGATCTGGTGGCCAGCCACGCCTCCGAGCCTGGCCCTGCGCCCGAGGCCGAGAAGACAGAGATCCTTCAGGCGGGCGTGGCGTTCTGCGTCGAGGCGCAGGGGACTGCCGGGCAGCTCCACCCGTCGCTCGGCGTCGAAGAAGGCCCGCAGCACGAGCCCCCGACCATGGGGGGGGAGTTCCACGCCGGAGTGACCGAGGAAGACGAATCCGCAGTTCCGTTCCAGCACGTCGCCGGGCAGATCGGGTCTGGGTCGATGGGCCAGCACCTCGGCCAGCTTCCAGCAGCTGGAGGGATTGAGCAGATCCTCCAGCGTGAGGGTGACCTGGAGGGGGCCCCGGAACCCGCCAGGCCCCCATCGGCAGGCCCAGCCTCCGATCCCGCCGGAGCCCAGGAATCCCTCCAGCTCCCCGAGAAAAGCACCGCGCTGCAAGGGGGCCAGTTCACTGGGGAGGATGCTGGCCTGGACATCGGCCATGGAGGCGGGTGCATGGGAGGCGATGGCGCCATCATGCCCAGCCCGTGGAGCTCGTTCAGCATCCACCTGTCCATAATTGATCGATTCGCCTCGGCCCCCTGGCTGCCCAGTCCCCCGCCGGATCCCCCGAGCAGGCCCCGTCAGCCGGGCCTGCAGTGCGCCTGCCCCTGGAGGTGCTGAAACAGCTCACCCTGGAATCGGCTGCCCGTCGGGAGCTCCTCCAGGAGTTGCTGGCCAGCGGCCAGTCGGGCGATGCGGCCCTGGCGCTGCAGGTGGAACTGGCAGATACGGTGCTGGGGGCCTGCCAGGAGGCCGTGGAACAGGCCGAGTGGCGGCAGGCGATCCTGCACCTCGATGAACTGATGCAGCTGGTGAGTCGCCTGGCTGCCCAGGCTCCCCAGCAGGCGCCGATGTACTGGCGCAGTTATGGGCAGATGTTGGCTGCACTCACCGCGGCGATCCATCCCCAGCTCTCCAGCCCGGAGCAACAGGCCAGTGCCGAACAGGCTGATCTGCTGTGGCTGATGGCCCGGCGCCTCTGCCTGGTGCACCAGCTGCCGTTGGAACCACCCCACTGGCTGGCGGTGCATGAGCGCCAGATTCTCCAGAAGGGGGGAATGCTCCATTTCAATCTGCGGCAGGCACCCCCCGATGGACTGGAGGGCATCGAATGCCGTGCCAGGGCTGCCCAGTTGCTGCTGCGGCTCGGACGGTTGATCGAGCCCTCGCCTCCCTGGGTGGAGAAGCAGGTGCGCGTGCTGCTTGGTGAGCAGGCCGAACTGCTGCTCTCTGCGCCTGAGATCGATCCCCCGGGGCTGGCTGGGCTGATCGCCGATCTGGCCCAGTTGCCCGTGGAGCCGTCGAGCAAGGACGCTGCTCTGTCGGCCCTGGCGAGGGCCAGGGCCAGCCTGGAACTGCTGGCCCCCGATCTGCCCCCATTACCCCTGCCAGTTCTGCCGCCTTCCGAGCAGCCTGGCGATCAGGCCGCTGCCCCAGGCGTTCAGCTGGCCCAGGCCACCGAGCAACCGGGTCTGGCCCGGCTGGTGCTTGCGGAGGACGATGGGCCCGGCACTCCCCTTGCGTTCAACCTCAGGCCCCTCCTGGCGGCAGGCTTTGAGGAGATCGATGCGGCCCTGGACGACTTCGTGTGGCATCTGCCGCGGGGGTGCCGGGCGATCGCTGTCGCCCCAGGGCTGCTGGCGGCACTCGAACCCTGCTGGCTTGCTGGGGAGCAACTGCCCCAGGCGGCGTTCGAACGCTTGGCCTACCTGGCCGCGGCCTGGCAACGGCGCCTGGCCGGCAAGCTGGAGCCTCTGCCCCAGCTTGATTGGCAGCAGTCGATGGTGGTGGAACCCGGGGCCACTGAACTCGCTGTGCTGCAGTTCCTGCTGGCCCAGCCTGGGGAGCTGGAGGCACCGTTGGCCCAGCTGCGCAGAGAGCATCACAATCCGCAGTTCTGGCAGCAGCGCCAGGAGCTGCCCTGGATGGAGGTGCCGCCTCCTTTGGAGTCCCTGCGCCGTCTGCACCTGGAGGAGGGGTTCTATGCCGGTAGCCACCAGCCCCTGCGGGATCTGCAGGAGTGGGGCCGGGATGCCGCCCGGGCCCTGCTCGATGCGGTGATCAGCATCGATGACGCAGGATGCCTGGGCCTCTGGTTGGCGGCTGCCCAGGAGCTGATTGCCCAGGGCATGGGTCCCCTGCCGCCGATTGGCCAGCCCCCTGGGCCAGACCAGTTCCTGGCGGAGTTGGCTGGTCTTGAGGTGCTCTACGTGGGCGATGGAGCCGAGCGGGTGCAGGCTGCCCATGGCGCAGGATCCTGCTTCCGCGGCCAGCCCTTCGGCCTGCGGGTGCTTCCCATGCCCGCCAGCCGCTGGCCGGGGCGACCCGCCGGCAGTTTTGCCGAGACCATGGCGCTCCTTCTGGAGACTGTGGACGGCCTCTACCGGCAGCGTCCGTTTGCGGTGGTGCTGGCCGATTGTGGTGCCTACCGCCTCCCCCTGCTGCGGGCCGTGCAGCAGCGCTATGGCGCGGCGGCCTTGAGCGTGGCTCGACCACTCGCGGAATGGCTGGCCAGTCCGGTGAGCTGAGATGGAAGCTTTTGGCTGGATCTATCTTGGCTGAAATCAATATCTTCAGTTTCTTATTGTGATTGAAAAAAGGCCCTATTCCTGGTGGATTAAGCAAGATTCACTGTTGCGCATCCATGGTGGAGAGCCAGCGGATGTCTTGCTTGCCTACCTGGATGGTCTCGCTGGTTTGGGTGGTGATCAACTGCAGCATCTTGAAAGATTTGCCGACTTTCTTGTTGTCAATAGCTTTTTCTCGATTCTCGATTACTGGACTAGTCGCCAAATCAGTGCTGCGCTTGACAGGGATGGGTATCTCTTCTTTATGCGCCTCAAAATCATGGCAATGGTCGAGCGTGGTCGTTTTGAAGAGCTTGCCAAGCTGATAGCCAGTGGGGGTATGGGGGAGCGACGCAAGCAGTGGATTCATGCCACGATCTGTAGGCTCTACTCCGGAAAGTCTCCAGCACTGTTTGTGGAAGATGGTCAGTATCAGATGCCCTTTTCTGGCCATGGATCTGATCTGTCTTTCTGGGTACTCAGCTTGCCCTCGGATGTCTACAGACGCGAGAAGTTGGCGGGATTGTTTCGCTACAACTCCTGCTTTTATTCGTTTTTTGATGGCGTCAAGCCTTCTGAAATGCCCCTGGACAGTCCGATTTTCAATCTTGACAAGAAGATGGCTGCCCATCCGGAGTTGCTGAAGGGTAACTTTGGCTGTGTTTACTCAACGTATCTGCTTTACAGTCACTTGTTCAGGTCTGCGCAAGATGACTGTTATCTCATTGTGGAAGATGATATTGTAACATTGGCCCCGCTGCGGCTGGATGGGAGTTCCCCGTTGCGGGAAGCGCTTGATCGCTACGAGCTCATCTATCTGAACGACCGACTTCAGTGCTCGGGGCAGGCTCCCGAGCCTGTGCAAGACGCCCTGATGTGGATGGATTCCAGCGCGGCAATCAAGAAAAATGCCCCGGGTAATGATGGCTACATCATCAAGCGATCAGCTTTGCAAAAGATGCTTGACTATTTTGATGAAGTAAAGATCTCTGATTTTGGCGCAGATTGGATGTTGTTGATGAATTCACTCAGTCCAGCAGATCTTGAGCGCTTCAAGCCTGGCAGTCTTTACCGCCGCATGGCTGAGCGCTATCGCCCATTTTCGCAGCGACGCCCACCGATCTCCGCCTGTGTGCTCCCTGATCCAGTGGTGAAGCATGCACCTCGCTCCACCTGGAATTCCTGGCGTTAGCTGGTGAGCAACGTCCATTCGGCATAGGGGCATAGTCGAATGATTGAGGGCTGATCTCGCAGTTGCTGGCAGCGTTCTTGAAACCTCAGCAGGCGTTCAGCCAGATTGGGGATGGCTGCCAGCTGTTGCTCGAGCCTGGCGCCAGCTTGCCGGTGCAGTTGGACATCGAGGGCGGCTGCAGCCAGGAACTGTTGGCGCAGATCAGCATCTCCAGCCTCCAGATCCGCTGCTTTGCCACTGGCAACTGTGGTGTTCATGGCCCCGGGATAGGCGAGGTCGAGGGGCTGGCCCAGTAGCTCCAGTTGATACTCAATGGCCACGATTGATTCGTCGTAACGTTCCACCAGCCCCAGAAAAAGATCCTGTCGTTGCAGATCGATCAGTTCGGGCCTGGGGATCCATCCCCGCCCGCCGGGGCGTGACTCCTGATCCGCATCCAGATCCTGTGGAGAGAGCTGAGATGTCTGGTAATTGCAGAGGGGGCCTTCACAGAACTTGGCGACGTAGTCGTTCAGGGAGCGACCATTGAGGGTTTTGTTCACATCCCGCTCAAAGCGGTAGGCCGAGAGGAGCCGTTTCCAGGGATCGCGCAGGAAGGCCACACACAGCTGGGCCAGGGCTCCGGCAGGGGGCAGGGTGATCAGGTGGGACGTGACGGCCAGGGGACGCTCACCGGTTTCCTCGAGATGGCTGCGCACCCGCTGCCAGGAGAGACGCTGATTGGCGGTGGGCGATTCCATGTAGGCGAGCTTGCCCCCGCTGGCTCTCTCCAGTGACCAGATCAGGGTGGAGCCAGCGCACTTGAAGCCATGGAGATGCAGCAGGGTGACCAGTGGCTTGGAGCTGGGTTGGAGGCTGGTGGCCGAGGCTGGGGCAGCAGCGAGGTGATCGAGGCAGCGCTCGGCAGCCCGGAACTTGGGGTGCCTGAGATTGGCGGCAGCAATCCAGGGGTTCTGGCGGTAGAAGCTCAGGGATTCCTCCAGCTGCTGCTGCACCGGCAGCGGCTTGCCCCGGCGCTGACCCCATCGGGCACTCCAGTCCCCGAGGTCGAGGGCTTGCCGCACCCAGGGATGCACGGGAATGGAGAGCTGGCCGAGGTGCTCGCGGTCGTCGAACAGCTCCGGGCCCAGGCTGTGGGGGAGATCCAGCTGCTGGAGCAGCCGCCGCAGCAGTTCATCCAGGCTGGCCTGGGTGGGATGGTTGATGGTGTGGCCGATGGGTTGGCTGCGGACCCTGGCCTCGATCCAGTCGCACACGCCCACGCTGCATTCCCTTTCCCGCTCGCGGAGGGCCTGCAGGGATTGCTGATGGGCGCTGCGCACCGCCTCCACAACAGCCGCGGGCGCCGGGACCCTGAGCAGGCTGTCCCTGGTCAGTCCTCGGGTTGCTGCCGCCATGGCCAGGAAATCGTGGTAGGCCCCGAGGGGGGAGTGCGGCTCCAGCTGTGCCAGCCGCCCATCGGGGTCGTGGGCATAGCCGATCCAGGGATAACAGCCCTCGAAGTGCAGGTTGGGCAGGATCAGCGCCCTGGCTCCGGCGGGCAGGAGGCTGCGCAGGGTGGGGGTGTCGAGACCGATGCCGTCGCGATAGCCGGGTTGAACCCGCTGGGCTACCAGCAGATCGGCACTGGTGAGGCGCCGATGCAGCCGGTCCACGTCCTCGCTGGTGGCCATGTGCACGGGCCGGCAGAAGTGGATGCGAGCCTCGGGCAGGGCCTGGCGCAGGCCGATGTAGAGGGGGTGGCTCTGGCAGTTTCCCACCACCACGATCTTGAGGTCCGCGTTGGTGGCAGCGGTTGGTGATGCGGTAGGCGAATCGGTTTCAGCCGCAGGATCAGACGTGGTGAGTGTAACCAGATCACGGCGGATCGTTTCAGCCCAGGGCACGGCACTCTGATGCAGTTCCTGCATCCTCTCGAGCAGGATCAGGGCCTCCTGAGGCCAGCCTGGCTCAAGGGCATGGCCCTCCCTGGCGAGGGCATGGATCCAGATCGCGCCATAGCGGCAGCACTGCTCTTCATGGCTGTCCACCCAGGTGGGCTGCTGCTCTCGACTGGGAAGTGCCCGGAACAACCGAGCACCGGCAAGGGCATGGCGACTGGCATTGCGTTGGTCGACTTCCGCCAGTTCCAACATCGCGGCGTGGCATTCCAGGGCCAGTTGAATCATCACGCTGGCAACCGCCTCCTGGGCCAGCACTGTTTCCACGCGGGCCAACAGTGGTGACAACTCAGCCATAGGTGTTGACAAGCGTGGTGGTGGTGGGCTCGAACAGCAATTGTGGTCCAGGTCGAAGCTTTGCTGGCTTAGTTTACCTTCGACGATCTGCAGTTGATCGAGTTGGTGTATGCGCTTGCTGCGGCCGGCCTGGCCTGGCCTTGCCTGGCCTTGCCGATTAGGCTCGGCGTGCCATCCCCCAGCAGCTGATGGGTTTGATCGATGGCCCGTGACCGTAACCCAGCAGGCGCCGGTGCTGCCCAGCTGAAGACCATCGGCGACCGAGAGCTGGCGCTGGCTGCCTCTGCGGCCCTTTCGCTCGGCCAGCTCGACCGGGCCGCCCAGCTGGCCCTGCAGCTGGGCGGCCCGATGCTGGAAACCGGGCTGCGTGAGTATCTGCTCGGCAGCATCGAGGCCCGCAGGGGCAACCACGAAGCGGCTCTGCAGACCGCCATGGTGCTCTATGAACAGGATCTCAGCCGCGACAACGGTGAGCGTCTGCGGCGCGACGTGCTCGAGCTGATGCGCACCCATGGCGTGCTGGATCCCGTTCCGGCTGCCGATGCCCATCTGGCCGGGCCTGCCCTGCCGATCGACCCTCTGGAGCCTTTTCAATCCGTGCACGAGCTGGCACCCCTGCCGGCCTCTGCCGAGTGGCTCGATCTGTTCCGCCATTGGAGCGCCTGCATCGGCAGCGGCCGCCTCCATCGGCTCGGCGATCTCGGCAGTGCCCGGTTGGAGCGGGTGCTGGGGGCGGACGGGACCGGGGCGTCAGGTCTGCAGGCAGCCCAGGCGGCCATGGGCTATGACGAGGGCAGCGCCTTCAGCCTCTGCTACTACCTGATGGGCATGCGGGGGGTGGAGTCCCTGCCCGCCCCGACCGGGGTGATTCCCCCTGGAGATTCCCGTAGCCCGCAGGTGTCGGTGATCCTGCCGGCCTACAACAAGTGGCTGCTCACGCTCAACTGCCTGCGCGGCCTGGTGGCGGCCCGCCACGGCCGGCCGGGCGAGCTGATCCCCTTTGAGGTGATCCTGGCGGATGACGCCTCCAGCGACGACACGCCGCTGATCGCCGAGCGCTGCGGCTGGCTGGTGCATGCCAGGGCGGAGACCAATGGCGGCTTTGTGGACAACTGCAACCAGGCTGCCGCCCGGGCCCGGGGTGAGGTGCTGCTCTTTCTGAACAACGACACCCTGGTGGGAGACGGCTGGCTGGCGGCCCTGCTCGGCACCTTCCGCCGCCGGCCGGGGGTGGGGGTGGTGGGCAGCCAGGTGTATGCCAGCGATGGCGGCCTGCTGGAGAGCGGCGGGATCGTGTGGGCCAATGGCGATGTGTGGAACCATGGCCGGGGCTTTGGGCGGCAGCGCTGGTTCGAGCTCGACCACGAGCGGGAGGTGGACTATGTGAGCGGCTGTGCGCTGGCGATCCGCCGCGAGCTCTGGGAGGAGCTGGGCGGATTCGACGCCAGCTTCCGGCCCGCCTACTGCGAGGACGCCGATCTCTGCCTGCGCAGCCGTCATGTGGCCGGCCGTGCCGTGGCGGTGCAGCCCCAGTCGCGGATCCTGCACCTGGAGGGTCTGAGTAATTCACGGGCCAGCGATGCCGGCCTGAAGCGCTACCAGGCCTTGAACCTCGAGAAGCTGCGCCAGCGCTGGCGGCGGCAACTGCTCACCGTGCAGCCGATCGACATGAGCCTGCAGCTGCAGGCCAGTGACCATGGCCTGCGGCGGGGGCCGGTGGCCCTGGTGGTGGACCACTACTTCCCCACGCCGGACAGGGACGCCGGCAGCCGCTGCACCCTCTCGCTGGTGGCCTCGCTGCTGGCGCTCGGTTTCAAGGTGGTGTTCCTGCCGGAGAACTTCGCGCCGATGGAGGGCTACCGCCGGCGGCTGGAGGAGTGGGGCGTGCTCTGCCTCTGGGGCGATGAGGTGAGCCTGAACTGGGCGCCTTGGCTGGCCAAGCAGGTGCAGCGCCTCGACCTGATCCTGTACAACCGCCCCCACATCACCAGCCGGTTTCTGCCGGAACTCAACGGGCTCTATCCAGGTGCGTTCCGTCTCTACAACACCCACGATCTGCACGGCCTGCGCAAGCGCCTGGAGGCCCGGCAGCCCAGCCAGCTGGAGCGGGAACTGCGCCCGCCGCCGCCAGCTCCCGCCGATCTGGAGCTGCTCTGTACGGAGGAGGAGCGGCGGATTCTGCAGTCGGTGGATGCGGTGCTGAGCATCTCCGCCAAGGAGACCGCCCTGCTGCAGCCCCTGCTGCGGGCACCGGTGCATACGGTGCCCGGCTATGTGACCCGCTGGAACGGGGAGCGGGCCGACCGACTGGAGGCGGACCGGGCCGTGCTGCTGGTGGGGGGCTTCGGCCATCGCCCCAACCAGCTGGCGGTGCGCTGGCTGGTGAAGCACGTGTGGCCCCTGCTGGGCGAGCAGGTCACCCTGGTGGTGGTGGGATCGGGCTGTCCGGAGGACCTGCAGGCCCTGCTCGAGGCCACGCCGGCGGTGCGCTTCGAGGGGGCCGTATCCGATGAGCGGCTGGCCCAGCTCTACGGTTCGATGCGCCTGAGCCTGGCCCCGCTGCCCTACGGGGCCGGCCTGAAGGGCAAGGTGATTGAGGCCCTCAGCTGGGGCCACCGGGTGCTGGGCACGGGATTCGCCTTTGAAGGGCTGGACCAGCCCCCCCTGCTGGCCCCGGCTGAGGCGGTGCGCCAGTGCCACAGCCCGGAGGAGTATGTGGAGGCGATCCGCGAGGGCGTGGCGATCAGCCCGCAGGAAGCCGAGGCGCTCGAGCAAGCCTGCCGCCGATTCATCGAAGAAACCTTCAGTGCTTCAGCCCAGCAGGAGGCCCTTCGGGTGATTCTGCGGGAACGGCACCAACCGGAGCGTGAGGGGCCTGCTGGGCTGCCATGGCCCGATGCCGTGCAGGGTTCAGGCCCCTTGGCCTTCAGCCTGCTGCAGGGCAGCAAGGGGCTGTGCGCGGACGGCTGGCTGGAGGACGAAAACCAGCTGCTGCTTGAGCCCCTGCAGGCCTGGGCCGCCGGCCCCGGGGGACGGGAGCCAGAGCTGCAGCTGGGGCTCTATCTGCCCGAATCGGGGCAGGTGCAGGGGAAGGCGGAGGTGGAGATCGAGCTGGGCGATGGCCAGCAGTCCCACTGGCGCGGGGTGCTGCAGCTGCGCCCCGAACTGAACAGCGTGGCCCTGCCCTGGCCGGCGGCGCTGGCTGCTGGTTTGCACCTGCGACTCAAGCCCTCATACCGCTACGTGCCTGAGGGCGGTACCGATCAGCGCCATCTGCTGGCGGTGCTGGCACGCTTTGATCTCGACTGACCTGCGCCAGCTTTCATCAGGCGCGCTGGAGATCGGAAAGGTGGCACAAGGCTCCGGCAATGCCGCGGATATCCTCGCTCAGTTCAATCGGGGTCCAGCTGGGCAGGAGGGTTTTCAGCTTGCAACGCAGGGCCATGGCCTCGGCCTGGGTGATCAGCATCAGCTGATCCTCAGTGTATTTCCCGGTGTTTTCCAGGTTTTCCAGTCTGGTGCTGAGGTGCACCAAGAGCTGGAGGGTGCTTGCTTTGCTTGCTTCCATAAGTTGCAGCGCTTGTTCGCAGGGCCTGGGTTTTCTGCCCCGGGCCTTGATGGGATAACCGAAAGCCAGGAAGTCCTGGGCGTAGAACTTGTGGATTAGTGCCAGCGTCTGGGGTGAGAGCTCTGCTTCTGCCAACTTGCTGGCATTTGCAAAGGTGCGCGAGTCCTTGAGGTGTTTTGCCCTGGAAGAAGGGGGTTGATTGCTACCGCTGAGATAATAGCTACAAATTGCATTAAGGCTATGTTCTATTGGGAAGAATTCGGTCGGGATGTCGAGGTCGAAGAAGTCCGTCATGGGTCGGAAATGATTGTCCTGATAGGTCATATCTTCGGCTGCAGCGGCCAGGTTTTCCTGTAGCCATTCATTCGCGTCTGGCAGGTCACTGGGCTCTGTTTCGCGGTGGGTCCAGCGGTATTCCGAGAGCAGGCGGTCCACCGGGTTGCGCACCACGGCGAACACCTTCTGGATCTGGTCGAAGCGCACCAGGCTGCGCAGGTCGCTGCAGGTGAGGTGCTGGGGGGTGGTGCGCAGGAAGGAGCGAATCGGCTTCCCCCTGATTTCCAGCTCGGTTTCGTAGCCCGCCGTCCGGAATGTTTCCACCACTGAGGATCCCCCGCACTTGGGGATGTGCAGAAAGAGGATGGTGTGGCCATCCTTGCTGAGGATGGTCATCGGTTTACGCCTTCAGTAGGCAGATCCTATCGCCCGGCAGCAGAGGGCCCGGCTCTCTGCTGTGAAGCAGTGGCTGGGGATTTTCGATGGATTGCTTCATCGCAGCTCAGCCAATGCTGGCTGGAGATGGTGCAACAGATCCTGCAGTTGCGGATGGGCCGGGGTGGGCGCCCGCAGCGCCGTTGCCGCAATGGCCGCCAGATCGGGGGCAACGGCGGGCAGGGCATAGGCCGTCGCAAAACCAGCCCGGGCCCGGGCGCCCTGGGCCTCCTGCAGCTGGGGGCTGGCCAGCAGGCCTGCGATGCGATCCTTCAGCTTGGCGGGGTCCTCGGGAGCCTGCAGCACCCAGCCCCTGGTCAGCGCCTGCTGCAGCGGTGCCACCGCCCGCACCAGCACCGGCAGGGCCATCGCCAGGGCATCGCTGAGCTTGGCCGGGCTCTGATACGCCGCCACCTCACCGCTGCTGAGCAGCACCACCAGGTCGGCCAAGGCGAGCACGTCCGGGGCCCGGTGGAGGGGTTGGTTGCCCAGCAGGCGCAGGCGCTCCACCGGCAGCAGGGCCTGGAGCTCGCGCTCCAGAGCCTGATCCTCCGGGGCAAAGGCGCCGGCGATCACCAGCAGGGGCTGGAGGCCATCGGGCAGGCCGGCCATGGCGGCGGCCAACTCCAGCACCCCCTTGTGGCGCCGGGGTGTGCCGAAGAACAACACCACCCCGGCCTGGGACGGGATGCCGAAGCGCTCGCGCGCGGCCAGTTTCGCGGAGGCTGTGGCGGGCCGCAGCTCCCTGGGGTCCCGGCCATGGGGGATCAGGGTGCCGCCGTAGCGCTGCTGCAGCGGTTGATTGGCCACGGTCACACCGTCGAACGCCTGCGCCAGGTGCACGGCCAGGCGGGTCCAGAGGGGGCCCATCAGCTGGTGTGGCCCCGGCCAGCCCTCCCCCTGCCCAAGCAGCTCCTGGGGGCTGAGGGGCTCCCGTTCGCCCACGAACAGCAGTTCCTCATCGTCGATGTCCACCAGCACCGCCGCCCCCCAGGCCAGTTTGTAGAGCAGGCCGAACAGCAGGGCCGGCAGCCGTGGCTTGCTCAGGTGCACCATGGCGGCAGGGTGCTGGAGCACCAGATGCCAGGCCTGGCGCACAAAGCGCGCTTCCTGTTCCACCACAAACGTGTGCATGGGCAGGGCGGCGCCGCGCAGGGGCTCCCAGATTTCGCGGCCCCATTGGGGGAAATGGCTGCCGAGCAGCTGCACGGGATGGCCGAGATGGCCATAGAGCCGGGCGAGGGTGTAGGCCCGGCCCGCGGCATTGTGACTGAGTTCCGCCGCCGCCACCACCACCGGCAGCGGCGCTCCGTCGGCCCTGGGCCCGCCGTGTTCGGCCCACCAGCGCCCCCGGGCCCGCTCCAGATTGGCTGCGTAGTGGGCGGCCAGGGGGGGCTGCTCCACCAGGCCCTGGCCGTAGGCCTGGATCGCCGGGGCCCAGGCACAGACTTCCATCGCCTGGCGGCCGAGGGCCATCCAGCCGCCACGGCCGGCAGGCAAGCTGGGTTGGGCACTGCACATCACCGCAGGCTATGGCTGCTCGATGGCGGGCCCCGATGAACCTGAACCAACCTCGGCAGCAGCTCCCCTGGCAGCGGCCGAATGCCACGGAGGCCTATGCCGCCGAACAGCTCGCCGGTGCGGATTCCGGTGCGGATGGCGGCTATCTGGCCTTCCCCTGGGCCAGCTGGATCGACGTGGCCCGGGACCATCCAGCCCCGGCTGCGCCGTTGCAGTCGCGGCCCGCTGCCGCGCCCCTGGCCAGCGTGGGCCAGCACATCGAGATGCTGCAGCACGCGGACCTGCTGCGCCGTTGCGGCGTGAGCGATCTGTTCTGGAGCCATGCCACCGCCGGCCTGCATCATCATCGGGGCCTGCGCATCCATCCCTTTCCCCTGTATCCGGTGCGCTGTGCCACCCACCCGCCGGCGCAGCGGCTGGTCCCTCTGGAAGAGCGCCGCTGGCTGTACAGCTTCCAGGGGGTGTATCGGCCCGAGCTTTACCTCACGCCGGTGCGGCAGTGGATCCTGGCCTTGCCGCCCCGGGCCGATGCCCTGGTGGAGGGGCGCAGTGAGTGGCATTTCGAGCAGCAGGTGTACCGCGAGCAGGTGCATGGTGAGCTCCCCGACCCCGCCCGCCACGGCGAGCTGAAGCGGGAGGCCGAGAGCTATGTGGCCACCCTCCGCCAGAGTCTGTTCGCCCTCTGTCCCTCGGGCAGCGGACCCAATTCGATCCGCCTGTGGGAAGCGCTCGGCTATGGCGCCATCCCGGTGCTGCTGGCCGACACACTGGCTCTGCCCGGCGATCCTGCCCTGTGGCGGCAGGCGGTGCTGGTGGTGCCCGAAACGGCGGCGGCCGTGGCTGCTCTGCCCGCCCGGCTGCAGGGCCTGGCGCAGGATTCCGCCACCTTGCAGGCCATGGCCGCTGCGGGCCGGCAGCTTTGGCAGCGCTATGGCCTGCCGGATTTCTGCGCCGACGTGCGGGACTTTCTGCGCAACCCCCGAGCGCTGCTGCTGGCTGCCGCCCATCGCCGTCTGGCCGGCGCTGCGGGGCCGGCCCAGGAACTGAGAGCCCATGATCCGGCCAGCCTGCCGCTGGAGCTGCACCGGCTGCTGCTCCGATTGCCACCGGAGCAGGCGGTGCTGCTGGAGATTGTGGATGGGGATAGGCTGCCGCTGCTGGAGTTGCGCTGGCGCAGCGCCCTGCAGCTCTGCCGTGGCCTGCTGGCGGATCGGCCCTGGGCGATCAGCTGCCGCAGTGCCGTGCTCGAGGAACTGGCCGGGCCCGGTTTGGATCAGCGCTGGGCCACCACCACCAGCACGTAGGGCAATTCCGCACCGAGCACGCCATAGCGGGCGGAGCAGAGGGCGTGCAGGGTGGCGCTGCGGAAGCCTGCCGCCCTGAGCTGGTCGAGCAGGTCCCAGCCGGGTATGCGGTACACCAGGGCTCCCCGCTCGGGGGCCACCGGATCGCTGTGCCACTCGGGCTCCATCAGCAGTTCCGGCTCCTGGCCCTCACCGCGCCAGACGGCCTTCACGATCGAGTCCTGCTGGCCGTAGGCCAGCGGCACGGTGGCCAGCAGGTAGCCGCCGAGGGTGAGCACGGAGGCCATCGACTCCAGCGCCGGCGTGAGTTCCTCCACGTGTTCCAGAACCTCATTGCAGATCAGGCACTGCATGGAGGCGGGCGGCAGATCGAGGTTGCGAATGTCGCGGTGGGGCACCACGCCGCGCAGGGGGTGGTCGGGATCGGGAAGGTATTCACTCCAGCGCAGTCCCGGGCAGCGCTGGCGCAGGTATTCGGCATAGCCGGTGACTGCTTCGTTCACATAGAGGCGCAGTCCGGCCAGGGCCGGCAGCTCGCCGCGGGCCATCAGCCAGCGCAGCACCAGCAGCTGGGCCCGCTGGCGGCTCACAAGGCCATCGGCCTGGATGGTTTCCCGCAGGTTCAGCCCGTTCACCGTGAGCCGGTGGGGCGGCGTGGGCTCATCGCTGAGGGGATCGCGCAGGCCGGCGAGGGCGAGGCGTTTCAGATGCCGCTGGCCCATCAGCGGCCATTGGTCGTGTTCGCGCTGCCAGAGGGCCTGCAACCCGTCCAGCCGCTCCAGCACGAGATGGGTGGTGTCCACCAGCTGCGGGGCCGGTTCAGGGGATTTGGGGGAGGTGCTGCTGGTGGCTGTGGTGGACGTCATGCCAGGACTGGATCCCCACGCCGGATGCCTCTAGCCTGGATCCTATGGCAGATGCACCAACCACTCCGGCCCCTTCCACGGCAACCGCACGCGAGACCGAGCTCCAGAAGCAGCTCGACCAGGCCCGGGCGGAGGCCCAGCTCAGCCTGGAGCAGCTGCAGCGGGTGCAGGAGGAGCTGGAGCACTACTTTCTGGCCCATGAGGAGGCCGCTGCCAGGTTGCAGCGCTACGGCGAGGAACAGCGCCGGGCCGAGGCCCTGATCGAGGCCCTGCTGGCCCGCGTCGAGGCCCACGGGGTTTAGCCGGCCAGGGCCAGCCGACCGCTGGCCCGGTCGAGGAAGGAGGCGAAGGCGAGGGGATCGCTGGCTGCCTGAGCCAACGGCTGGGCGGAGGTTAGATCGATGCCGCAACGCCGGGCCACCTGGTCGAGCCGCTCGGAAAAGCGCTCGAGATCGGCATCGTGGCTGGTTGCGGGGCTGGCGGGTTCCTCGGCCAGCTCCAGGTGCCATTCGGCATCGCGGCGCCGCTGGCGCAGCAGCTCCACCAGATCGGGGTCCCCTGCAGCGGCGCTGATCGCCCGGTCCCAGCTGTCCCTGGCCAGGGAGGCCCGGCCCTGGGCCAGCGCCAGCCTGGCCTGGATGTCGTGCAGCCAGGGGTTGGCGCGCTGGGCCTCGGTGGCGGTTGCCAGCACGGCCTCGGCGCGCCGGTGGGCGCCGCTCTGCAGGCTGAGATCGGCTGTTTTGAGACGGGCATAGTTCCAGCTGGGGCAGCGCCGCACGATGCCGCTCCAGAACAGCAGGGCCTGCTCGGGATCGCTGGCCACCACCGCCTCGCCGATGGTCTGCACCAGGGGGGGCTCCAGTTCCGCCCGCAGCTGTTCCGGCGCGTCGGCCGGGGCCAGCACCAGGGCGAGCAGACCCAGGCCGGTGGGCTCGAGCAGGTGGCGCCAGGCGGTGGCCGGATCGGCATCCAGGGCCTGCTGCAGCCGCTCGCGCCAGAGGCCGGGGGCCGTGCAGGTCCCCCCGTGACGCAGGTGCAGGTAGCCCTGCAGGAGCTGCCGCAGTCCCAGGCACTCCGGTGTCGCCGGCGATTGCCCAGGCCACAGCCCCCAGGGATCCGGCACCAGTGCCAGCTCAGGCTGGAGCTCATCGCGCTCGATCAGCAGGTCGTCCCCCCGCTCGGGCTCCCCGGCCAGCCAGAGGCCGATCGCCAGGGCCAGGCAGCGCTCCGCCGGAGCTCCAGCCTCCTCCCTGATCAGCTCGTCGAGGTCTTCGGGGTGGGCGGGCCAGAGCAGGGGCCACCACGCATCTGGCAAGGCGGCCAGCAGGGGCAGGGGATCGAGGGGGGCAGCATCCGGTTGGCCGGATTGCGACGAATCCATCAGAACCATCCGCGATCAGCTGAAGGCAGGCGAGCTGGCCCCATCATGGGGCCCATTGCTCGGGTGCACAGGGATGGGGCCGCCTTCGGGCAGGCGCGTGGTGATCGTGGATCCTGGCCACTCGGGTGTCAGCGGTCACCATGCGGAGGTGAACAGCCAGCTGCTGGCCGCCGGCCGCAGGGCCGGGCTGGCCCTGGAATTCTGGGTGGACCGGAGTCTGGACCATCCGGACCCCGCTTATCGGGGTGTGTTCAGCGACTGTGGATACGGGGATCCACGCCACTGGCTCGACCTGGGGGGCAGTCTGCATCTGGCCCGCCGGCTCCATCGCCAGCTTGAGGCGGCCGTGGCTGTTGGGCAGGAGGAGGGCCAGGTGGCCTGCTGGATCGCCCACAGCCTGCTGCCGTTCCAGCTGATCGGGCTGGCACAGCTGCTGCAGAACCAGCCGCAGGCGCGGTTGGAGATGGGCATCCTCTACGCGCCGGCGGAACGGCTGGCGGACGGGGCGCAGCCCGACCCGGGCGTGCTGGTGCAGGATCGGCAACGCCAGCTGGCGATCGGCAATGCCCGGGTGGCCTGGAGTGGCCTGGCCCAGGCAGTGAGAAGCGTCGGCCATCGGCTGCGGGTGGGCTGTTCCTCGGAGGTGCAGGCTGCCCTGCATCAGCCCCTGCTGGCGGCGGCCGGGTTGCCGCCGGCAGTGCTGCAGCCGGCGGTGGTGGGGGCGGGTTGGCAGCCTGAGCCGGACGGGTGGTCTCCTGAGGCGGAGGCTGCGCCGCTGGTGCTGCTGCACTGGGGCGACCTCAAGCCGGGGAAGGGGCGCCAGCAGGCCTTGGCCCTGCTTGAGGTGCTGCTGGCGGCGCCGCCGGAGAACCGGCCTGCCCGCCGTTGGCTCTTCCATCACTGCAGCAGCCAGTCGCTCAGCCCCGGGGAGCAGGAGCTGCTGCAGCGGGCCGCCGAGCGGCTGCCGGGTCTGCAGCTGCTGCAGGGTCGGGTGAGCGCTGAGCGGATGCAGCGCGTGCTGGCCGAGGTGGATGTGGCCCTGTTGCCCTACAGCCCCAGCGCCTACGCCGAGCGCTCCTCCGGGGTGCTCTGGTGCTATGGGGCAGCCCGGCTGGCGATGGGCCGGCAGGCGCGGGCGGTGGGGCATCAGCAGGGCTGGCTGGCCCGGGAGGCCAGGGCGCTGGGCTTCCAGTGGGAGGGGCTGGAGGCCGGCCAACTCGAGGGCACGGACTGGCTGGCAGCCGTGGAGCGGGTGCTGGAGGAGCCGCAGGCGGCCATGTTCACCGCCTATGGCCTGCAGGTGCTGGGCCGGAGCTACCCGCGCTGGGTGCTGGCGGATCTGTAAAAATCGAAGGGTCAGGATACTGGGCAGGCCTTGGTTGCAGCCATCAGTGGAAGTGCGGCCAGCCCGAGCCTCGACGGCATGCTGAGCCAGCTGTGCGCCGTGCAGGAACAGCTTGAGGCGGAGCACCTCCGGGCTGAGCAGCTCGCCGAATCCCTGGCTTTGTGCGAGGCGGAACTGGCCGAGCTGCGCAGCCGCAGCGCTGAGGCCAACCAGAGCCAGGACAGGGGCGATTCTCCCCCCATGAACCCGGATCCAACCGCTGTGCAGCTCAGGCAGGAGCTGCTGCTGGCCGAGCAGCGCAGCCAGGCGGCCCAGCTGTTGGCCCGGGAAACCCAGTCGCTGCTGAACACGGCCCAGAAGATGCTGGAGGGCCAGGCCAACCACCTGCAGGATCTCAGCAGGCGGGAGGAGGAAGCCCAGCTGGCGCTGGAGCGTGAACGCTTGTTCGCCGCCGAGTTTCTCTACTTCTTCCAGAACTGCACCACCACCTCAGGCTTGGATCCGGAACGGATCCCCAGGCTGCGCAACCTGCTCCAGAGCCACAGCAGCGACCTGCAGGGCGCCAGCTGAGGCGCTGGCGATCAGAGCCGGTCGGCGGCCTCGTCAAGGCCGCAGAGCACCATTGCTTCGCGCAGGCTGATCAGCAATGACTCGCGCTGCGCAGCGCGTATGGCTTCATCACCGGCCCCGTGGTTGCGCGCCTGCAGAAAGGCCAGGGCCGCCTGCTGCTGCTGCCTGGCCTGGTCGGCACCGGGGGTGAGGGTCTGGAGCAGGGCGGTGCCGTAGCGGAGCCACTCCTCGGCATTGGCGCTCTCCAGTGGGTGGGCATCCGCCACCGCCTGCCAGTTCTGGCGGGCCTTGCCAGTGGCCTCCAGCTTGCGTTCCAGGCTGGCGATCTGCTGCTGCAATTGCCTGATCCTGGTTTCCTGACTGCTGCGGGCGCTGGTTTCCTGCTGCAGGGCCGCCGTCTGGCGGGAGAGCTCATCCTGGAGCGCCTCGTTCTGCTTGCGCACGGATTCGAGCCGCTGCAGCAGCGATGCCTTGTTGCGCTTGAGGTCGTTGAGAAAGGCATCCACCTTGGCAATTGCCTCGGTGGCAGACTCCTGGCTGGAGATGATCTCCTGGAGTGGAGGGGCGGAGGGGGTTTGGTCTGAGGAACTTTGTTCGGAGGGGTTGGTCACCAGAACGCACCATCGCCAATCTAGGCTCATGCTATCAACACCCGTCTGCTGAAACCGCTGCAGCTGCAGGCAGCCTTTTGGTCTCACCTACAGCCTTGGCCAGATCCGTCGGCACCGGTACGAATCATGAGATGATTGCTTGCAGCAGACATGGTTCCGCTCGTGACGAATATTGATTCAGGGTTGAGTCCTGATCGAAGACTCTATAAAAGCCAACTCGGGGAGGATGCCAGGCTGGAGGAACTCTTTGCCCCATGGCTCCATACGCTCAAGGGACGCGGAACCTTCGTGGAGCTTGGCGCCATGGATGGCGTGCGCTATTCCAATACTTATCTTTTCGCAAAGAAATATGGTTGGAGAGGTTGGCTGTTTGAGCCCGTTCCAGAAATGTACGCGTCGCTGAAGAAAAACCGTCCAGAGTCTGAGTGTTTTAATTGTTGCCTGGGATCAACAGAGGGTTCGATCGATTTAATTGGCACCAATGAGGTGGCAGGAATCAACTCACTGATCTCTGAAGGGTTCCGGGAGAAATGGCATCAGAACTCGCCAGTGCGAACCGTGCCGATGCGACGTATGGACTCCATCATCAAATCCAGTGACGTCCAAGGAATTGATTTGCTGTCTCTGGACGTGGAAGGCGCGGAACTTGAGGTGTTGCAGGGCATGGATCCCGGAGTGAAATTCCATTTCATCATCATTGAGGCCGTCGAACGATGGAATCGGCAGGCCAATGAGCATTGCCGCAACCTTCTCAGAGAGCGTGGATACACTTTTGTTGAGAGATACAAGATAAACGAGATCTGGATGCTGGATTCTTATTGTGAGACATTTTGCCGTAGCACTTGAAAGGAGACTCTTGTACACGAGGCTTTCGCGTCTTTACTTGTACATTGCCCCAAAGATGATGTGATTGCCTCGGCCTGATTGGCTTCGCTGATTGCCATTGGATCGTTTGGATCTCCTATTCCGAGGAATGAGCAGAGGAGCCGACCTGATGAGAATCGGTTCAACGGAATTTCAGATACTTCAACGAGTCTTGCGCCTATTCCCACCTAAGGATTGATGGCACACGCGAGCCTCCGCTGAGACGCATCACCATGAACACGGCCTTGCCTAGCGATCCGAGATCGATTACCCTCTTCAAATGTGGCGGGTTGGGCGACAGGTGACAGGCAGTTGCCAGATATAGACATACTTTCAGACGCGTTCCTTCATGCCCAAGGCAAGACTTGATTACCCATAAAACTCCGCGACCCTGAGATCCCGTTCGGTGCAAGGCATACAGCAACAGACTGCATTGGCGATCCTTTCGGTCATCGTCGCCAGCGAGAAGCGCCTGTTGAAGCGGAAGCAGTAGCCGCCGAGGTAGCGCCTGGCGTATTTGTCAAAGTTGAAGGCATGGAAGGTGCCGTTGAAGCTGGTCTTGAGGTTGCCCAGCAGCGTGTTGATCCAGCGGAACTGCGGCAGATCGCTGGGGTGCTTCCCACCAGTGACGATGGCCCAGGTGCCGATTGCCTCTGAGCTGAAGCCACTCACGGCTGTGATCCTGGCGTGAATCGGATGCCCCGCCTCGTTTAAGGAGACGGCCGCGACAATGGGGATCTTGTTCTCCGATCCCCGACCTGCCTTGCCGCCCGGCAGCTCTCCGCCAAGGTAGGAGTCATCGATCTGGATCTTTCCCCGCAGCAGGTAGGCCTCCTCCCGATCAGCCATCGCCCGCAGAATCTTGTTGTGCAGCAGCCAGGCCGTGTCTTATTTGACGCCCAGGTGGCGGCTGAGCTCCAGCGAGGAGATCCCAGTCTTGGCCTGGCCGATCAGATAGAAGGCCAGAAACTATGTGGTCAGAGTCAATTTGGTGGCCTGCATGATCGTGCCCGCCGTGAGCGTGGCCTGATGGCCGCAGTGGCGACACTGATAGCGCTTGAGCCGGCGGCCATAGGCCAGCCCATGCTCATGGCCATTGCAGCGGGGACAGCGGAACCCGTCGGGCCAGCGCGCCTTCTCCAATGCAGCCTCACATTGCTCCTCGGAGCCGTAGAGCCGCTGGAACGCAGGCAGGGAGAAACCTATCTGGAACTGAATGCTGCTGCGCGCCATGAATAGACTGGTATCGCTGTACCAATCTATGGCTCCAGGGTGACCGCCGCGGAGCGAGCTGGGTGATCAAGAAAGTGGTTGGCCTTAACGAACCAGCCTACGGCCCTTCATTTGGGACACCGCTCACAAGGCCAGCGGCGTTCTCGTGTGGTAAACTAAGAATGGAGATCAGCCGTCGTTGACGGAGTGCTGTGCAACCCTCCATCTCTCTCCCGCCGTTGGCGGACTTCTATCCCAATGAACTTTAAGGAACTTGTCGACGTTGTAGCCGTCGAAACAGGGCTGCCTGCTGGCCAGGTGCGAAAGGTGACCCTTGCGCTGCTCGACAAATTTGCTGGCCTGATCGACAGCCAAACGAATTTCGTGACGCCCGTGATCACCCTCACGGCCGTGACTGCTCCTGCCAAAGCGGCGAAAGAAGGCAAGCCGGCAGTGCCTGAGCGCAAGTTTGCCCGCATGGCGATTCGCCCCAAGAAGCACCCTGCTCCTGCAGCCGGCTGAGACTGCCGCCACCATTCCCGTACCTGTCTTTGGACGGCCCTCCAGAGCCCTTTCATGCCCCGACCTGGGGCAGTGCCGGCACCCACCCCGCCCCTTGTTACACCAACCTACTCCGACTCCGAATCCCAGCCCAAGCTGACCCAGCTCCGCTTTCCGAAAAGATGGCTTTGATTGCGTCAGACAATGCGCTGCTACCTGAGTAGGTGTGGGTGTTTTGTTCTGTTACTTCAGCAGCTGTTTGAGCTGACATGACTGGTGGACAGTCAGGCCGAGCGGACTCATTGTTGACAGTGGGGGCTCACGCCGATAGATGTGGATAACTGAGGGTAGTTTCTGTCTGCAATTGTGCCCAATTTGGCGCAATTTACCGCCACAAACTGCCCACATCCATAGCGAGGTAACTTGTATAGACTATTTCATGATCCTCTCAACACTTCGATGGGGATCAGCGCCTGACCACCCTGGGACTTACCCCATACATTTCAGCTACTTACCGACGAACACTCAGGGGATAACGTTTTAGGCTAAACACAGCCCCGCAGGAGTGTTTCTCCGTGCAATCCTCTATCATGGGGGAATCTCCCAGGCAAGTTCGGATGACTTCAAGTCCTTACCAGCAGCTTCCAACGCAGTCTTTCTGGAAGACCGCTGTAGTGCAGTCAAGTCCCTATTGTTTAGAAGGCATTTATAGTAAGAAGTATAAAATAACAGGACAGATGAAAATCGCCACTGCAGGATCATGCTTCGCCCAGCACATTTCCAAAAATCTTGCAGCGAATGGGTTTAGTCTGTTGGATCTTGAGCCCCCTCCTGTTGGTCTCCCCGAAGACGAGCATTCTAAGTATGGATATTCCATGTATAGTGCCCGTTATGGCAATATTTATACTATCCGTCAGCTTCGTCAATTGGCGCAAGAATGCGCCGGATTATTTAAGCCTGCGCACTATGCCTGGAAGAAGGGCGATCACTTTATTGATGCAATGAGGCCTGGTGTTGAGCCTATTGGTTTTAACACGGTAGATGAACTTGTGTCTGCTCGTCGCTATCACCTTGAAAGAGTCAAGACCATGTTTCAAGAAATGGACGTATTTGTATTTACGCTTGGTCTCACAGAGATGTGGTCTGATGCAGAATCAGGTACTGTCTATCCGCTTGCTCCTGGTACTGCAGGGGGCAAGTACGATCAAAAATCGCATCTCTTCGTTAATGCAGGCTTTCATGATATACTGCAAGACTATTATACCTTTGAAAGTTCATTAGATATTATTAGGAATAAGCGTCCATTCAAGGTTCTTTTGACCGTCTCTCCTGTGCCTTTGACTGCCACGGCTGCGCACCAGCATATTCTTGTCTCTACGACCTACTCTAAATCTGTTTTGCGTGCTGTAGCAGGATATCTTTCACAAGCCCATGATCATATTGATTATTTTCCATCCTATGAACTTGTGACCAACCCCCGACTTCACTCCACGGCGTTTACAGATAATCTACGTTCTGTTCGAAATGAAATTGTTTCGCTAGTAATGAGTCACTTCTTTGCCGAGCATAAGCCGATATCCACACAAAGTCGCGACACCGAAAAGAACATGACGAAACAGAAAAGTCAACAAACTAGGCTCCAATGTGAAGAAGCTCTACTCGAGGCATTTGGAAAATGACAACTGTTCTAGTATTTGGCAACTCCCATATTGGCTCCCTTAAGCATGGGCTTGATGCTTGTATGGCTATGAAGTCATCTATCAAAATAGACTATGTGGGGCTGCCGGCGTCATTTTTTAATCGCTTTCAGCTTAAACGGCAGAAGCTACATGTACCTTCGGAGCATACGCAATTATTGTCTTGTATTTATGACGGGTCCACTCCAATCGACTTAAGTATTTATGATTATATAGTATTTGTCAATGGCCCTTGTCGCCTCAGTGGTAACTTATACCTTGTTAACCGAAGGATTCCTCGCTACTCAGAAGACCTTATCCGTAAAATTGTAATTCATGGCTTAACGCATAAATTATTTGTGAGCCTAAAGAAGGAGATTGAAAGCAGTCGTCTCATATATCTTGGTACCCCACTTGTCTCTACTGCATCGACGTTGCCTCGTCACTTGCCTAGCAAGCCCCTTATTGAGACCGATGAAGATCTTAGTGAGTTGCATAGGTTAACTCGAATTGTGCGCAAGTGCTGTAATGAAACGGAGACCCTTAAGGATGTTCCATCATTTCTTCTGCCCCCTTCTGATCTGCTTGACTCCACTCAAATGAATACTCTTGACATGTTCATCCGAGGAGGATCTCGAATCGATGGAAGCGAAAGATCGCGAGCTAGTAATGACTATAAACGTGACATGTCGCACGGTAACTCTATCTATGGGTCGCGTATGGCTGAGATATTGACTTCATTCTTCAATAGTTGAACTTAACTGCGATACAATGTTCCCTTTGAAGCCAATTAGCTACTCTATAACTGGCCGTACTTATTCTTAAAGCTTTCAAGTATCCCTTCCTCGTCGTATGTCAGACCAAGTGAAACTTATTCTCCATATCGGAGAGGGAAAGACGGGTACAACTTCAATACAGCAGCATCTATTTGATAATCGTAAGTGGCTAGCTGGGCTGGGAGTTCTGTATTTGACCCCCCCGGCAGCAGTCAATCATGTCTGCCTCGCTGCGCGACTGGGTCTTAAGGTTCGGGTTTCCAAGGAGAATCTTGAGGTAATGCATGGTGAATGCGACTTATTGTTTGACCAATTAAAGCTGTTGGCAGAGTCCTCAGAGACAAAGGCAATAGTGATTTCAGTAGAGCATCTCTTTACTGCAAATAGCGATGTCGTCCTCTCGTACTTGAGTAATTACTTTGACGTTAATAGTATACATGTTATTGCTTATATCCGGGACCCAGTCGGTCAGTACGTATCGCGGATGCAACAGAGAATTAAGGCCTCCTATTTGATTGTCCCGCCTCATCGTTATGCCCGCGATGTGTTTTCTCCAGTAAAGAAATGGGTTGATCAACTTGGTTTGGATAAAGTGCATGTAAAGCCTTTCTCCCCAGCGAGCCTGATTTCCTCCGACGTGCTTGTTGATTTCTTGTCTCAACTCAGTTCAATCGCTGGAGCAACCCTCTCAGCTCCTGGTCATGAGCCTGCCAATGTTGATGCTGCCCGCTCAAACTCTGGCATCAATGTTGAGCAAATGTCCACGGTCCAGTGTTTTCGTAGGATCGTGTATCCAGATGCTAATAATATTCTTCAGCGTCGTTCATCTAGAATGGTAGCCTTTTTTGAAGGGCTTAACGAAAAAGGCCAGTTGGGCACCAAGCCAAAGATGAAACCCGATATCTCAGCTGCGATTCTTGCCAATAATGCCCCATTCTTTGATTCTCTGGCCACTTTGTATCCCCGGTTTACAACCATACAGGCAAGCCTTGGGCTCAGTGGTATTGATGAAGAGTCTGCTGAGTGGAACGGCCAGCGACAAACCTATATCTCCATTGTTGATCTATTTGTTGATCGCTCGGCGCCGGTTCTAAACTTGTATCGCTTTCTTTGTATTCCTTTCCGTGCTCCCTCTAAGGCGCCAAGAAAGTATATGAGCGCTCTCGCTGGCTACCTTGATCGATGTGATTGTTCGGCAGAGGTTTCCCGCTATGTAGTTCAACATGCAGAAAAAGTGGTTGCGCACAGTATTGAGAAGGAGTTGCCGCAAGTTCAGATGTTCTGAATTGGCGTTTCTGGTTACGCCTTGCTCGATTGCTGAATAACGTCCTTGCCGGCGCTCAAGTATTGGTCGAGGTACTGATTGGCCAGTTGGTCCACAAAGCTGGCGCGGTGGGCAAAGGTGTGGCCGTTCATGGCAATTTGATGGGCCTCCGCGGCCTTGGCCTGGCGTTGCTCCTCATTCTCAAGGAAGGAGCGCACCTTCTTCGCCAGCTCCTTCTGATTGCGGGCCACCACCACCGCATCGCCGAACACCTCCTCCAGGCCGTTCACCGGATCGGTGATCACCAGCGTTCCAGCGGCACAGGCGTCGAAGATCCGGTTGGAGATGAAGCCATTGGCGCGCATCTCAGGCCAGTGGTCGTTCAGCACAATCCGGGATGAGCGATAGAACTCGGCCAGCTCTTCGTTGCTCACATAGTCGCCTTTCAGCAGGGCCTGGGCCTTGGGGTCGTGATCCCAGCCGGTGCCGTACAGATGCAGAGGCAACTTCTGCTCATAGCACCACTCCACCATGTCCCGTTTCTGGTTGCGCGAGCTGCCCACAAACACCAGATCCCGTGCCCAGGCTCGATCCTCTTCATCGCTGGCATTGATCGAATTGCCGGCTTGAAACAGGGTGGTTACGGGCGTGCCCGTTACCTTCTGCACCTTCCTGGCGAAAACCGACGACGCCACCAGGATGTGGTCGTAGTCGTCGAACTCATCGCCCTTTACCCGATCGGGATGGCTGATGATCCACTGCAGATTCACCGTGTTAGGCATCTTATCCGGGAGAAATCGGTGCCGGCCCCGCAACACCAGGGCCACATCACAGGCGTCGGCGTACCAGCGATCCTGGCAGTCCACCTGGTAGCTCCAGCCCAAGCCTTCCAGGCATTTCCCCAGGGAATGGGCGTAGTGATAATCCCCCCACTGCACCCCTTCCTCGAGGTTCGGTGCTGAAATCTTGATGCTCAGGCGACGTTTGGCGCCGGCTGCCCAGGTGGGCCACTTCTGCTGGTTCCCTGGCTTGAAGCGCTCCACAATCTTCTTGTTCTTGTTCATCACCTTGGAGCGGGTATCCACCTTCTGCATCGTGTGGGTTACCTGCCCCCACTCTTCATTGCGGAAGTAGCACACCAAGGGCTGATTCAACCCTTTCACCTTTGTGCGGGAGCCATAGCGCACCACCAGGTCCCAGTCCTGCTGCCTGGGCAAGCTTGGATCGAAATAGCCAAGCATCTTCGGAAGCTTCGCTCGGATACTGAGTGTGTTCAGATCGATGTAGTTTCTGTAGGCCAGGCTGGCGAAATCAAACTCGCGGTAATGGATACGCGTGTCGGTCACCGCATCACCGTTCAGAGTCATGTCCAGCAGGGCCGTGTACACCATGTCCAGTTCCGGATCGGCGGCCATGGCGCCCACCACGGTGGTGAGATAATCCGGCGACCAGATATTATCGGAGTCCAGGAACGCGATCAATTCACCTGAGGCATTGCGCATTCCGTTGTTGCGGGCCACCGCACCGTTGGCCTTGGGCAGCTTGAAGTAGCGGATCCGCGCATCGCCGAAAGCAGCCACCACGGCTTCGGTGTTGTCTGTGCTGCCGTCATCGCAGATCAGCAGTTCCCAGTGCCGATGGGTCTGGGACACCACACTGCGGATGGCGTGGCCAATTGTGTGTTCCCGGTTCCAGGTGGGCATCACCACGCTCACCAGGGTGGTGACCCCGGTTTGGGTCTGCTTCCTGCCATCCCCCGGCAGGGCGCGGCTGAGGCGCGGATCGCGGCTGGCCTGCATGGCCCGCAGCACCCAGCTGCGGTATTCCCCGCCCGGAGCCGCTACCGGATCCTCTCCCAGCTGCTCCAGCAGTTTCTGGCAGCAGAGGTCGATGTTCCAGCCGATGGCGGGCAGCAGCTTCGGCGTGCGCTGGGCCAGTTCCTCGTACACCCCCAAGGCACCCCGGTAGTCACCTTGTTGCAGGTTCTCGGTGGCGGCGGGCAGAAGTGGAGTGCGTTGCTGTTGCGTCACGAGGAATGCTGGCTGGACGTGCTGGGGAGCGGTTGCTCTCTCAGGGGCTGCCTCGGCCTGCCGGAACCAGCAGGCCGAGGCGGCTGCCTGTGTAGCCACCCTCCTCACGCACGCTGCGGCACCAGTCAAGGTGATCGAGATACCAGCGCACCGTGGCCGCCAGTCCCCGGTCGAAGCTGTGGCGGGGCTGCCAGGCCAGTTCCGTGCTGATGCGGGTGGGGTCGATGGCGTAGCGGCGGTCGTGGCCCGGCCGGTCGCTCACCGGCGTGATCAGGCGGCTGTGGGGCGCAGCGGCGGGCAGCAGGGCGTCGAGCTGGCTGCAGATCGTCTCCACCACCTGCTTGTTGGTGCGCTCGCCGTGGCCGCCCACGCAGTAGCTGCGCCCAAGCTGGCCTTGGGTGGCCGCCAGCAGCAGGGCGTCCACGTGGTCTTCCACATACAGCCAGTCGCGCACGTTCTGGCCGTCGCCATAGAGGGGGATCGGCTCGCCGGCGGCCGCCTTGAGGATCACCACCGGGATCAGTTTTTCGGGGAACTGCCAGGGGCCGTAGTTGTTGGAGCAGTTGGTGAGCACCACCGGCAGGCCGTAGGTGTGGTGCCAGGCGTTCACCAGGTGGTCGCTCGCGGCCTTGCTGGCCGAGTAAGGGCTGCGCGGGTCGTAGGGGGTGGTTTCCGAAAAGCGTCCCTCGGCACCCAATGAACCGAACACCTCATCGGTGCTGATGTGGTGCAAGCGGAAGGCCCCCTGGCGCTCGGCCGGCAGCTGCTGCCAGTGGGCCCGCACCGCCTGCAACAGATGGAACGTGCCATTCACGTTGCTGCTGATGAAGGCGCCGGGGCCCTCGATCGAGCGATCCACGTGGCTCTCGGCCGCCAGGTGCATCACCAGATCCGGATCGGCCTGGCGCACCGCCTCCGCCGTGGCCTCCGCATCGGTGAGGTCCACCTGGAGCAGCTGATGGCGGCTCTCTCCCTCGGGTGTGGAAGCGCGATCGCCCAGCTCCGCCAGCACCTGCTCAATGCTGGTGAGATCGCTGGCGTAACCGCACTTGTCGAGGTTGAAGACCAGCGCCTCGCTGTCTGTGAGCAGGCGGCGCACCACGGCCCCGCCGATGAAGCCGGCGCCGCCGGTCACCAGGATGCGGCGGCGGCCGGCGAGCAGCGCGCGAACGTCGGGTGGGGTGGCTTCAGACACGGACAGAGCTGTCACGGGGTATAGCAGTACGGGCGTACTGGAATGATGGGTGCCGAAATCGGGTTGGGCTGCTTAGGGTGAATCGAGCTTCTTGGGATGTGGATGCCTCGCCGCCCTGGTGGCGCCTGGGGTTTGGCGGCAAAGCCCTGCTTGAAGCCGTTGTTGGCACTGTTGTCGGCCTGATTGCTCTGTTTTCCTCCTACGGCCAGGTCGCCTTCCACCACCGCCAGCTTCCTCTCGAGCAGCAATGGGGCGTCTGGCTCATCGCTGTCTCCCTTCCGCTCGTTTTTGCGGATGCTCAACTGGCGGCGCGATCCCGCCAGAGAGATGCGGCTGAAACAGCTCGAGAAAGCAATCGCGTTGCTCGATTGGATGCACTGCGAAATCGACTTGATCGAGGCCGACTTGCCTTCCAGTTCGACCCCTCCGCCAGCAACCGCCGCAAACTCCAGCGACTGTTGAACCTGCTCACCAGCCCTGAACTGGCTGCGCTCTACCGCGGTTGAGGTCATGCCACGGCCTCCAGCAGTTGGCGCAGGGCCTGGCGCCAGGGCGTGGGCGCCAGCTGCAGAGCCTTGCGGCTGCTGGAGCAATCGAGCAGGGAATAGCTGGGCCGCTGGGCGGGCAGCGGGTACTCCGCCGTGGTGAGCGGGTTCACGGGCGCCGGCTGCTGCAGGAGCCCCAGCTCCTGGCCCAGTTCCCCCACGGCCACGGCCACGTCGTACCAACTCGCCGCTCCAGCATCACTCCAGTGCAGCACTGCCGGCAGCCCGGCCGTGGTGTCCGTCGCTGCAATCACCCGCCAGCAGGCAGCCGCCAGCGTGTGGGTGCTGGTGGGGCAGCCCACCTGGTCTTCCACCACGCCCAGTGCCTGGCCGCTGGCGCCCCGTTCCCGATGCAGCCGCAGCATGGTGAGGGCGAAGTTCTTGCCCACCGGCCCCATCACCCAGCTGGTGCGCAGGATCACCCCCCGACCGCTGCTGGCCAGCACCGCTTCCACCGCCTCCTCGCCGGCGGCCTTTGTGCGGCCATAGGCACCGAGTGGATCGCGGGCCTGCTCCGGGCGGTAGGGGCTGCCCTGCTGGCCGTTGAACACGAAATCGGTGCTCACCTGCAGCAGCCGGCCGCCCGTTTGCAGCAGTGCTTCCGCAAAGGCCCGCGGTGCGCCGCCGTTCACCGCCAGGGCCAGCTCCGCTTCGCTCTCGGCCTTGTCCACGGCGGTGTAGGCCCCACCGTTGAGCACCCAGTCAGGCTTCAGCTCCAGCACTGCGGCCCGGCAGGCCTCCGCATTGGCCAGATCCAGGGCCACCAGGCCCTCACCACCGCCGCGGCTGGTGGCGATCAGGTCGATCCCTGCGGGTGCTTGTTGGCGTAATGCCTGACCCAGTTGGCCGGCGGCACCGGTGAGCAGCACCTTCACGCGAACACCTCCCCGGCAGCCGACGCTTCGGCAAAGCCCGGCGCCGCGGCATCCTTCTCCGCCAGCAGGGGCGCGCTGCCGTTCAGGCGATCCAGCGGCCAGGCGATCGCCAGGTCAGGGTCGTTCCAGAGCAGGGAACGCTCGCAGCTCTTGCTCCAGAAGCCGCTGGCCTTGTAGAGCACCTCGGCTGTGTCGCTCAGGGTGAGGAAGCCGTGGCCGAAGCCCACCGGCACCCACAGCTGCTGCTGGTTCTCAGCGCTCAATTCGGCACCCACCCACTGGCCGAAGGTGGGCGAGCTGCGGCGCAGGTCCACCGCCACATCGAAGATCGCCCCCACCGTGCAGCGCACCAGCTTGCCCTGGGGTTCCGGCTCCAGCTGGTAGTGCAGGCCGCGCAGCACGCCTTTGCTGGAGCGGGAATGGTTGTCCTGAAAAAAGATGGTGGGGGTGCCCACGGCTTCGTCAAAGCGGCGCTGGTTCCAGCTCTCGAAGAAGAAGCCGCGCCCGTCGGCAAACACCCGGGGGGAGATCAGCAGGGGGCCCTCAATCACCTGGCCGCCGGGACTGCGCAGTTGCTCAACCTGCATGGGGCACCTCCAGACTCTGTTGCAAGGCGATGTGGTCACCGTCGCCTTCCCCGAGAAGCTGCAGGAGATAGTTGCCGTAACCACTCTTGCGCAGCGGCAGGGCCAGCCGTTCCAGCTGCTCGTGGTTGATCCAGCCCTGGCGCCAGGCCACCTCCTCCGGGCAGCCCACTTTCAGGCCCTGGCGATGTTCCAGGGTGCGGATGTAACTGGCGGCATCATGCAGGGAGTCGCAGGTGCCCGTATCCAGCCAGGCCATGCCCCGGCCCATCAGCTCCACCCGCAGCTGGCCATCCTCCAGGTACATGCGGTTGAGATCGGTGATCTCCAGCTCGCCCCGGGGCGAGGGCACCACCTGGCTGGCCCGCTCCACCACGGTGTGGTCGTAGAAGTAGAGGCCCGTCACCGCATAGCGGCTCTTGGGCTTGGCTGGCTTTTCTTCCAGGCTGGTCACCTTGCCTTGCCGGTCGAAGGCCACCACCCCGTAGCGCTCGGGATCGCTCACCGGGTAGGCGTACACCGTGGCGCCCGCGTTGTCGCCGTTGCTGGCGGCCAGCTGGGGCACCAGATCGTGGCCGTGGAAGAGGTTGTCGCCCAGCACCAGGGCGGCCGGGGAGCCGGCCAGGAAGTCGGCGCCGATCAGAAAGGCCTGGGCCAGACCGTCCGGGCTGGGCTGCGGCGCATACTGGATGCTCATCCCCCAGCGGCTGCCGTCCCCCAGCAGGCGCTCGAAGGCCGGCTGATCCACCGGCGTGGTGATCACCAGCACCTCGCGGATTCCCGCCAGCATCAGGGTGCTGAGCGGGTAGTAGATCATCGGCTTGTCGTACACCGGCAGCAATTGCTTGCTCACCCCCTGGGTGATCGGATGCAGGCGGGTGCCGCTGCCACCGGCCAGGATGAGTCCTTTACGCAAACGGCCTGATTTCACGTGTGCTCGTGCACTGGCCGGGCTCCTTTCGGCTTCCAAAACCCTGCTGCAGATCGCAACGCTGATGCAAGTAAAGCATGGACTCCCTGGGCCAATCCCCGTTCACACCGCCCGCAATCCCCCGCTGGCGCGCTCCTGGCGGTAGGCGGCCACTGCCTGGCCCAGCCCCTCGGCAAGGGGGATGCGGGCCCGCCAGCCCAGCTCCGCCAGCCGGCTCACGTCCAGCTGCTTCTTGGGGGTGCCATCCGGCTTGCTGCTGTCCCAGTGGATCTCGCCCGTGAAGCCCGTGGCCGCCGCCACCGCCTCGGCCAGCTGGCGGATGGTGAGGTCCACCCCCGTGCCCACATTCAGGAAGGCCAGCGGCGCGCCCTGGTCATCGCGCGGGGAGTCGGGAGCTCCAGGATCCCAGTGTTCGAGGGCGAAGACGCAGGCCTCGCCGAGGTCGTCGGCATGGAGGAATTCGCGCAGCGGCGTGCCCGTGCCCCAGCAGGTCACGCTGGCGGCGCCGCTGTCGGCCGCCTCCTGGAAGCGACGGATCAGGGCCGGCAGCACGTGGCTGTTGGTGGGGTGGTAGTTGTCGCCCGGGCCGTAGAGGTTGGTGGGCATCAGGCTGATGGCATCAAAGCCGTGCTGCAGACGCAGGGCCTGGCAGAGCTTGATGCCACTGATCTTGGCCAGGGCATACCACTCATTCGTGGGCTCGAGCGCTCCGCTGAGCAGGGCCTCTTCGCGGATCGGCTGGGCGGCGAACTTGGGATAGATGCAGCTGCTGCCCAGGAACAGCAGTCGACGCACCCCGCTGCGCCAGGCCGCCTCGATCACATGGTTCTGGATCTTGAGGTTGTCGAGCAGGAAATCGGCCGGATAGCTGTTGTTGGCCTGGATGCCGCCCACCTTGGCCGCCGCCAGGGCCACCACCGTGGGCTTCTGCTCGGCGAACCAGCGCTGCACAGCCGGACCATCGAGCAGATCGAGCTCGGTCCGCGTTGCGGTGAGCAGGGCACCCCCCTGGGCGGGATCGCCATAGCCGCCACGGCGCAACGCCCGGCAGATGGCGCTGCCGGCCATGCCGCGGTGGCCCGCCACATGGATGCGGTCGGACGGGTTGAGCAGAGTTGCCGGGGATGTCATGGCTTCCTCCACAGGCAGAGTCCCATCCGCTGCACATGGGACTCGAGCTCGGCGGGCAGATGATGGCGCAGCACCAGATCCACCCGCCAGGGCAGCAGCAGATCATCCACCGCCGCCATCAACATCAGATGATCAGTGTGGCACAACTGCTGCCCTTCCAGGCAGAGGTCGATGTCCGATCCCCGCTGATGGCGGCCCATGGCCCGGGAGCCGAACAGCCATACCGCCCGCAGCTGGGGCTGGGTCGTCAGGCACTGCAGCAGCCTCTGTTGGGTCTGCTCGGGGATGCCGGGGATGGGAGTCGTTTCGGTTTCGATGGCACTCATGGCGCCTCCGCCAGCAGGCGCGCCTCCAACTTGCCACGCAGATGCCGGAAGCAGCGAATGTACTTCCCCATGATGTTCGCGGCAATCGCCTCTGCGGTGGAGCGGTTATAGGTGTGGCTGGTGAGATTGCGGTCCTGGATCATCAACATCCAGGTTTCCCCATCTTCAATCAGTCCAAGGCGGAATGCCTCCCGCAGGGTGTCCCGGGATCCAAGCAGTGAGGCGTCTCCCTGGCTGCGCAACAGGTCTCTCAGGGTGTTCCAGCCCAGTTCGAAGGTGTATTCGAAGGCCTTGATCAACCCCTGTTGTTCCCGTTCATTGAGGCCTGGGGGCTCCAGGAAACTCTCCAGCTGGGCCAGCGCCCTTTGGTAGTTGCTGAAGCGCTGTTGCCAGCGAACGTCTTCTGCCATCAACCCTTGGATGCGCGGGCCTGCTCCACGGCCAGGGGGTTGGTGGGCGGATTCTCCATCGAGCCCACCACCTTGAAGCCCTTCAGCCGCAGCAGGGCCTCCTTGCGGGCCTCCTCCTTGTCGTGCTCCACCATCTCCGCCACCAGCTGCTCGAGCGTGGTGGTGGGTGTCCAGCCGAGTGTTTCGTGGGCCTTGGAGGGATCGCCGAGCAGGGTTTCCACCTCGGCGGGGCGGAAGTAGCGCGGGTCGATCCGAACCACCACTTCGCCGGTGCTGCGCCTCCCGGTTTCCTCGATCCCCTGGCCCTCCCACTGGATCGCACCCCAGCCCAGCTCAGCGGCGGTGAGCTCGATGAAGCGCCGCACGCTCTCCTGCCGGCCGGTGGCGATCACGAAGTCCTCCGGTGGACCCTCCTGCTGCAGCATCCGCCACTGCATCTCCACGTAATCGCGGGCGTGGCCCCAGTCGCGCAGGGAATCGAGATTGCCCATGTAGAGGCACTCGTCCAGGCCCGCATCGATCCGCGCAAGGCCCCGGGTGATCTTGCGGGTCACGAACGTTTCCCCCCGCCGCGGCGATTCATGGTTGAACAGAATGCCGTTGCAGGCATACATGCCGTAGGCCTCGCGGTAGTTCACCGTGATCCAGTAGGCGTAGAGCTTGGCCACCCCGTAGGGGCTGCGCGGGTAGAACGGGGTGCTCTCCTTCTGGGGGATCTCCTGCACCAGGCCGTAGAGCTCGCTGGTGCTGGCCTGGTAGATCCGCGTTTTCTGGCTGAGCCCCAGCATCCGCACCGCCTCCAGGATGCGCAGGGTGCCGAGGGCATCGCTGTTGGCCGTGTATTCCGGCGCCTCGAAGCTCACGGCCACATGGCTCTGGGCACCCAGGTTGTAGATCTCATCCGGCTGCACCTGCTGGATGATCCGGATCAGGTTGGTGCTGTCCGTCAGGTCGCCGTAGTGCAGCGTGAGCCGCTGATCGAGCTCGTGCGGGTCCTGATACAGGTGATCGATCCGCGTGGTGTTGAAGCTGCTCGCCCGCCGCTTGATGCCGTGCACGCTGTAGCCCTTCTCCAGCAGCAGCTCGGCCAGGTAGCTGCCGTCCTGGCCCGTGATGCCGGTGATCAGGGCTGTCTTCGCAGAAGTCATGCTGATGGGGGATCGTCGCTGCGGTGCCCGGCGTCGATCAGGCGACGCACCCGCCCGATCTAAGCATGCTCGATTGAAAGCCGGGCCCGGGATCCCGGGCGCTGCTGCCACAATGGCCCGTGCGCCCTCCAGTTGCCGTGCAGGCCTCCAGCGTCAACCCCTGTGCCGCCATCGGCGATCGCATGGACCGCCAGCGCTGTCGTGTGGAGGCAGCCCGCCAGCTGCAGCACGACTGGGTCAGTCGTCTGGCCTTCGGGCCTGAGCGGGGCAGGGCCCGTCTGGTGCAGCTCTGGACCGGAATCTTTGCGGTGAGCTGGCGCCAGCTGCCGCACCCTGCCCTGTTGCGGGGCCAGCTGGCCACGATCGAAGCCCGGCTCACGGGCAGCTACGGGCAGTTGCTCACCGCCATGCTGCTCGACCCTGCTCTGCAGATCTCCCTGAACGGCCCCAGCAACCACCGCACCCGGCCCAACGAGAACCTGGCCCGGGAGTTGCTGGAGCTGTTCAGCCTGGGGGAGGGAAACTACAGGGAAGCTGATGTGCGCGAGGCGGCCCGGGCCCTGAGCGGCTACCAGCTGTCGGAGGAGGGACGCATGGTGCTCAATCCCCGTCGCCATGACGCTGGCATGAAGACGATCCTCGGTCGCAGCGCCCCCTTCGATGCCGTCAGCCTGGCGGCCTGGCTGGCGGCCCAGCCCGCCACCGCCCGCCACATCTGCGGTCGCATCTGGCGCGGCCTGGTGGGGACCTTGCCGCCATCGGCGCGGCTTCAGGCCCTGGCCGACGACTGGCGGCGTCAGCGGCTCTCGCTGCCCTGGTTGATGCAGGCCCTGCAGGACGCGCCGGAAGCCAGGGCCGCCCGGGGAAAGCGGCTCGAAGATCCGATCCTGGTAGTGAGCCGCAGCCTGGCCCTGCTGGGCAGCCGTCACCCTGATGCCATGCAGATCGCCCGCAGCGAACTGCCCCGCATGGGCCAGCCGGTGCTCGAGCCCCCCTCGGTGAAGGGCTGGCCGGTGAATGAGGAGTGGATCAATCTGCGCTGGCTGCAGGCCCGGCGCCGCGGTCTGGCTGCCCTGCTGGCCGATGAGGAGGTGTGGGCCTCGGCGGCCCTGCCCCCCCAGCTGCTGCCCACGCTCACGCCGATTCCGCCCCTGGAGATCAACCTGCCGGCCCCGGGCAACCGGGCCCAGCTCGCCCAGCTGTTCGCCGATCCCGTGTGGCAACTCGCATGAAGCGCCGCTCCCTCCTCCAGCTGCTGGCCGCCGCTGCCCTGGCGCCACCCGTCCTCGCCGAGCAGGCCCGGCAGCCACGCCCCGAGCGGGTGCTGCTGCTGCTGGAGCTGCGCGGCGGCAACGACGGCCTGAACACCGTGGTGCCCTGGCGGGATCCCCTCTACCGCCAGGCCCGCTCACGCCTGGCCCTCAACGACGCTCTGCCGCTCAGCGAGGGCCTGGGGCTGCACCCTGCCCTGGCCCCGCTTGAGCCCATCTGGCGGCAGGGCCGGCTCAGTTTTGCCCTCGGGGTGGGCTGGCCCGTGCCCAACCGCAGCCATTTCAAGGCGATGGATCAGTGGTCCGCGGGCCTGGCCAGCGGTGAGGGTCCCGGCTGGCTGGCCGCCGCCCTGGATCAGCGCGGCGCCGCCGGCCCCCTGCTGGCCCTCGGCCCCACCGGCTCCACCAGCCTGGAGGGGGGGCGGGCCCTGGCGCTCCAGCTCGCCGCCGACAACCTCCGCAACCCCAGCCCCTGGCTGCTCGATCCCAGCCTGGCGTCAGGCAACCCGGTGCTGCGGCGGATGCTCGAGCTGGAGAGCGCCGGGGCCCGCGAGCTGGCTCGGCTGCAGCAGGGTCTGCAACCCCTGCCGGCAGGCCTCAAGCCACCGGCCGGCTCCCTCGGCCAGCAGATGGCCCTGGCCCTGCGGCTGCTGGCCTCCCCCCAGTGCCCGCCGGTGCTGGCCCTCTCCCATGGGGGCTATGACACCCACGCCAACCAGGGGCCGCGCCACCAGCGCCAGCTCAGCCAGCTGGCGGAGGCGCTGCAGTTGCTCGATGCCGGCCTGGCCCAGCTGCGCCCCCGGCCCCAGGTGCTGCTGCTGGCCGTGAGTGAATTCGGCCGCCGCCTGCAGGAGAACGCCTCCGGCGGCACCGACCACGGCAGTGCCTCGGTGGCGATTCTCTACGGCGATCCGGTTGGCCGCCAGCTGGCCCACCCCTGGCTGGGCCGCTACCCCAGCCTCGGCCAGCTCGACAGCCGCGGTGATCTGATCGCCGGCCTCGCGCCGGATGCGCTCTACCGCCAGGTGCTGCAGAGTCTGTGGACCTGATCGCTCCCGCGGATTTCCCTCGGTGTTCACGCTTTCCGCTGCCATCACCCTGTTGGGCTTGTTCGTGCTGGCCGAGGGCCTGGCTCAGGTGCTCTGACTGCTTTCCTAACCTGCAGCCATGCTTCTGATTCCGGTGTCCATCGGTGAGCTGGTGGACAAGCTCACCATCCTCACCCTCAAGCAGCAGCACCTCCAGGGAGAAGCGCTGGAGTACGTGAGTCGCGAACAGGCCCTGCTGCTGCAGGTATTCCAGCCGCTGGCCCCCAGGGTGCCCGGGCCCTTGCACCTGGAGCTGCAGCACGTGAATGGCGAACTCTGGGAGGTGGAGGAGGCGATCCGCGGCTGCGATCGGCGCGGGGATTTCGGCGACTCCTTCGTGGAGCTGGCCCGCAGGGTGTATCAACTTAACGATCGCCGGGCCGCCCTCAAGCGCGCCATCAACCTGGCCAGCGGCAGTGACCTGGTGGAACAGAAGAGCTATGCCAACCTCCCCCAAGCTCACCACTCTCCATGACGGTTCTGGTCACCGGCGGCGCCGGCTACATCGGCAGCCACACGGTGCGGGCCCTGCAGCAGGCTGGCGAGGCCGTGCTGGTGCTCGACAACCTGGTGTATGGCCACCGCGCCATCGCTGAAGACGTGCTGGCGGTGCCGCTGGTGGTGGGCCAGCTGGGCGACCGCGCCCTGCTCGATGCCCTGCTCACCGGTGCCCACCCCCAGCTGCCCGCCGGACCGGTGCAGGCCGTGCTGCACTTCGCCGCCTACGCCTACGTGGGCGAGAGCGTGAGCGAGCCGGCCAAGTACTACCGCAACAATCTGGGCGACACCCTGGTGCTGCTCGAGGCCCTGCGCCAGGAGGGCCTGCGGCGCGGCACGGCGATTCCGCTGGTGTTCAGCTCCACCTGCGCCACCTACGGCATCCCTGCTGCCGAGCACATCCCCATCCGCGAGAGCACCCCCCAGCAGCCGATCAACCCCTACGGCCGCAGCAAGTGGATGGTGGAGCAGCTGCTGGCCGATTTCGGCGCCGCCTACGGCCAGCCCAGCGTGATCTTCCGCTACTTCAACGCCGCCGGCGCCGACCCCGCCGGTGACATCGGCGAGCACCACGACCCGGAAACCCACCTGATCCCCCTGGTGCTGGAGGCCCTGGCCGGCCGGCGGCCCTCGATCCAGGTGTACGGCCGCGACTATCCCACCGCCGATGGCACCTGCATCCGCGACTACATCCACGTGAGCGACCTGGCCGCCGCCCACGTGCTCGGCCTGCAGCGGCTGCGCAGCAACCCCGGCCAGTGGATCTACAACCTCGGTACCGGCAGCGGCTACTCGGTGCAGCAGGTGATCGAGGCGGCCCGCAGCGTCACCGGCCGGGAGCTCACGGTGGTGGATGCCCCCCGCCGCCCCGGCGACCCGGCCGAGCTGGTGGCGGATGCCGCCCTGGCGCGCACGGAGCTGGGCTGGCGTCCCCAGCGCTCCGAGCTGGACACGATCCTGGCGGACGCCTGGCGCTGGCACCAGCGCAGCTGGGCCGGCGCCTAACGCCCGGCCAGGCGCGCCGCCCCCGCCAGCAGCTGGCGCTCGGTGGCGCTGTACACCGCCTGGGCCTCGGCGGCGCTGCGGCCGATGCAGGTCATGCCCAGCTTGCCGAATTCCGAGAGGCAGCCCAGCAGGTGGAACACGCTGCCGCGCAGCTGGGCCGGATCGAAGTGCAAGCCCGCCTCGGCCACGATGTCAATCAGGTCCACCGGCAGCAGGCCGCGCAGTTCCGGGTGCTGCAGGGTGTCGGTGGCGCGGTAGTAGAGGGGGGTGCCGGTGGGGGCGCGGTAGAGGCCGTCCTCGCCGTCGCTGGTGCCGCCGGTGATCGCCGCCAGGGCGATGAACGGGTGGGTGGTGCCCCCCTGGCGCAGGTTCACCTCGATCGCCTGCAGGTCCCAGCGGTCGCCGAAGCGGCGGGCGATGAAGTCCACCGCGTAGCGCTCCAGGGCGCCGGCGGCGGCCAGGGCCTCGCCCACCGCCCGGCCGTGGCGCAGCAGCTCGGCCCGGTAGGCCGCGGCGGCGGGAAAGCTGCAGCCCAGGTAGGTCTGCCCGTCCGGCCCGCCCAGCACCTGCTCGTGGCTGGAGAGCAGTTCCACCGTGCCTGGCCCAGTGGCGTCGGGGTGGATCGTGCCCTGCACGCTCGGCGAGCTGAGCGCCTCTCCCCCCTCCAGCCAGGCCTCCGCCAGCGCCCCCTGCTCGGCCACCAGCTCCCGCCAGCGCGGCGCCGGCATCGGCAGTTGCTCCAGGGCCTGGCGCAGCAGCCGGCGCCGTTCGGCCGCCCCGTGCTCCGCCAGCTGCAGCGGCGCCAGGGGCAGGCGGGCATTGCCCTCACCGCTGAAGCCCTCGTTCAGCTTCACCACCAGCTGCTGCAGCTGGGGGTGGGCCTCCCACAGCTCGGCACAGGCCTCGGCCAGGTCGTCCAGGCTGTGCACCAGGGGGCTGCCGGGGGGATGGGGCACGCCGCAGCGGGCGAACAGCTCGCGGCTGCCCGCCTTGCTGCCCCAGTGGGCCAGGGCCGGATCGCAGCCCAGCAAGGGCACCTGCAGCCGTTCGCTCAGCTGCCGTTCCAGGTCGCTCACCACAAAGCAGCTGATGAAGCTGCGGCCCGGGCGCAGCAGTTCGCCGATCCGGCTGAGCAGGGCCGGGCGCTCCAGCAGCTTGGCCGTGAGCGGCCGGTCGGAGGCGTCGTCGGTGTCGAACAGATGCAGGCGGCGGCGGGCGTGGGAGGTGGGCACGCCCGGCAGCAGCTCCAGCACCGCATCCACCACCAGTTCGCCGAGGGGTTTGCTGCTGGCGTACACCATGCGCACGCCGGGGTGACGCAGGCGCACCAGCGAGAACAGCTGGCGCTCCTCGTAGTGGTGGGCGCCGGTCACCAGTTCCATCTGGCTGCGCTCCAGCGACAGCGAGGGCACCAGCAGCACGTCCACATCCGCCGGCGCCTCGGCGTTCAGCCGCCCCCAGTGCGGTTGCAGCTTGCGCTGCAGGCTGGCAAAGCTGAGTTGATTCATCTGTTCAGGCGCTGAAGGTCAGGCGCTGAAGGCCTTGCGGGCCGGGATCGGGTAGGGGATGCGGCGGTGGCGCATCCGCTTCCACACCCGCACGAAGGCGCGCACCAGCAGCTCCAGTTCCCCGCGGCTGAGACCGCTGCCCGCCAGCTGGCCGTCCTGTTGGCGGGCCTCGAGGATGCGGCGCACCATCTGGCGGGCCTCCTCCTCGCTCGTGCCAGGGGGCAGGGAGCGCAGGGCCGCCTCGCAGCCGTCGGCCAGCATCAGGATCGCCGTTTCCGGGCTGCGTGGCGCCGGCCCGCGGTAGCGGAAGCGCTCCTCGGCCGCTGCCGGGTTGCGCTCCCGGGCCTGGTGCAGGAAATAGCCCATCTTCAGGGTGCCCTGGTGCTCGGGGATGAAGTCGGCCAGGGGGCGGGGCAGGCGATAGCGGCGCGCCAGGCGCAGACCCTCATCCACATGGGCCTGCAGGATCGCGGCGCTGGCGTCGGGGTCGTCGAGGCTGTCGTGGGGGTTGTGGTCGCCCTCCTGGTTCTCGATGAACCACTGGGGGCCGTGCAGTTTGCCCACGTCGTGATAAAGCGCACCGGTGCGCACCAGGTCCACGTCCGCCCCCAGACAGCGGGCCCCCTCCTCGGCCAGGCCGGCGATCATCAGGGTGTGCTCGAAGGTGCCCGGTGCCTCGCAGGAGAGTCGCCGCAGCAGGGGCCGCTCCAGGTCGGCCAGCTCCAGCAGCCGCGCCTTGGTCACCAGCCCGAAGGAGGTTTCCACCAGCGGGGCCAGCAGCAGCCCCAGCATCATCAGGCCGGCCAGCATCAGCCCCTCGCCGAGCAGGTCGAGCTGCCCCGGCAGCCCCCGCCCCTGCAGCAGCAGCCACTGCAGCAGCACCGCCCCCGCCGGCAGCAGCACCGCCAGCTGCAGCAGGCCAGCCCGGCTGCGCTGCCGGTCGGCGGCCATCGCCGCCACCGCCCCGGTGGCCACCGCCAGCAGCAGGCGGGTGCCCACCGCCCCGGTGAGCGGCACCGGCCAGAGCAGGCTGGCGGCGGCCAGCCAGGCCAGGCCGCAGCTGGTGCCCAGCCCCTGGGCCAGCAGCAGGGCCGCCGGCACCAGCAGCAGCAGCGGGCTGGCCAGCGGGCCCAGCCACAGCGTCACCCCCGGCACGATCAACAGGGTGGCCAGGGCCAGCAGCGCCTGGCGGGGCTCCAGGCTCGGCCGCCAGCGGCGCAGCAACAGGATCAGCACGGCACTCACCGCCAGGGCCTCCAGGAAGTGCCCCAGCCAGGCCAATGGTGTGGGCCGGCGGTTCACCAGGCCGAAGTAATCGAGCACATCGAAGGCCTGGGAACTGATGGGCTCCCCCTGGCGCACCACCAGGTCGTCCTGTTTCACGCTGATGGTGGGCACGCCCTCCTGGTTGATCAGGGCCTCGATCCGCCGCTGGCTCAAGGCGGGGTCGCTGCGCAGGTTCGACTGCCCCTGCAGGGCGTGCACCAGCAGCCGGGCCCCCAGCCCCCGCCCCGGCTCCTCCTGGGCCTCCAGCTGCAGTGTCGCCGCCTGCAGCAGCTGGCCCTCGGCCACGCCGGCCGCCAACCCCTGGCTGAGCATGCGCAGCTGGGCCTGGCGCACCTCCCGCTCCCAGGCCACTCGCTGGGCCGGTGAGAGCTGCCGCAGCCAGGCCCGCTCGCGCAGGCTCAGCTGCACCGGCTTCACCAGCGAGTCGGCCGTGTCGGCCTGCACCTCGATCAGCGCCAGGGCCCCATCGAGACGCTGGCGCAGCAGCTCGCTCGCCTGCTCGTCCACCACCTGCACCGTGGTGCGGGGCAGCATCTGTTCCCGGCGCTGCTCCAGGGCCGTGCTGTCCAGCACCCGCGCGTCCCGGGGTGCCCGCACCGTGAACGGCGCCACCATGCCGGCCCGCAGGTTCGGCTCCACCAGCCAGGGCCAGCTGGCCAGCAGGGCCACCATGGCGCACACCAGCAGCACCGCCAGGGTGTCCTGCGGGCGCCACCAGGCCAGGCTCTGCCGGGGGCGCTCCACCCGCAGCAGGTGCCCCCACTGGGTTCGCAGCCAACGCCACCGCATTGTCCAACGCTAGCCGCTCTCGTGCAGGGCATGCTGGAGGGCAGCGCGCGCTCCCCACTGCATGGCCCTCCGCCTCGACGGCAAGCAGCTCGCCGCCGCGATCGAACGGCGCCTGCACGACACCATCGCCCGGCAGTTGCCGGCGATCGGTCGCCCCCCGGGTCTGGCCGTGCTGCGTGTCGGCGACGATCCCGCCAGCGGCGTCTATGTGGCCAACAAGGAGAAGGCCTGCGCCAGGGTGGGCATCACCAGCCTGGGCGCCCACCTGCCCGCCGCCACCCCCGCCCAGGAGGTGCTGGTGGCTGTGCAGCGCCTCAACGCCGACCCCGCCTGCGACGGCATCCTGCTGCAGCTGCCCCTGCCCGCTGGCCTCGTTGAAGGGCCACTGCTGCTGGCGATCGATCCGGAGAAGGACGCCGACGGCCTGCACACCCTCAACCTGGGGCGGCTGCTCAAGGGCGAACCCGGCCCGCGCAGCTGCACACCCGCCGGCGTGATGGCCCTGCTGGCTGCGGCCGGTATTGAACTGGCCGGCAAGCGGGCGGTGGTGGTGGGCCGCAGCATCCTGGTGGGCCAGCCGATGGCCCTGATGCTGCAGGCCGCCAACGCCACCGTGAGCGTGGCCCATTCCCGCACCGCCGACCTGGCCGCCCTCACCCGCGAGGCCGAGGTGCTGGTGGTGGCCGCCGGCCGCCCGCGGATGATCGGCGCCGAGCACGTGCAGCCGGGCGCCGTGGTGGTGGATGTGGGCATCCACCGCACCGACACTGGCCTCTGTGGCGATGTGCGCTTTGAGGAGGTGGAGCCGATCGCCAGCGCCATCAGCCCGGTGCCCGGCGGCGTGGGCCCGATGACCGTGACCATGCTGCTGGTGAACACGGTGGTGGCCTGGTGCCGCCGCCATGGCGTGGCCCATGGCCTTGACGATCTGGTGGTGTGAGACTGGGCCGCATAACCGATGCAGGCCGGCAAGCCCTAGGGAGGTGGGATGGCGTGGCGCTGAAGGCTCAGAGGCTGAATTTTCAGAGGCTGATTTCGGCTATGCCACCACCGATCAGAACATCGTGATAGGTGTTGTTCGCATTCTTCCAGAATCCCACGGCCGCCGGATTGAAGTAGATGTGCACGAAGCGACGGCTGGGGTCGTCACTTGGCATGCCGGTGCTGTACCCGGGGATGCCGCCTTTCACCCAGTGCCTGTAAGCGGAACTGGAGCCATCACTCCACTCAAATCGATTGGCTTTGCGCAGGGCGTTGAGGCCGATCCAGAGGCCGCAATCATCGGCGGCCAGGGGTTCGAACTTGCGCGTGATGAAATCATTTTCGCCACGCCCGTTGATGGTGACCAGATCTCCACCCAGCCGTCTCGCCGTCTTCTGGGCATCCCGCCAGGACAGGGGGCCCCCCAACAGGATGTAGGCCGATGACTTGCGCTTGAACACCTGATAGCCAAGGCCGGTCAGGCGATCGAGGCGGGACTGGGCTGATTTCCCACCTGAGGACATCTGCGACGAGGAGTCTGAAGAGGAGCGGGAAGCGCCGCCGCCGCCCACAGTAACGTAAATATATTAACACTTGTAGGTCTCGCCTCTGCATTGCTTCGGCTTCGGGTTGCTTTGCGTGTCGTTGCTCTGGCCTCAGGCTGCTGCCTGAGAGAATTCGCCCAAGCGATCCCATCGGTATGACCGCGGCGGTGACCACCACAGACAGCGCCTCCGCGGGCGCGCCGGCCAGTTTTGACTTCGCCGCCTATCTGGAGGCCGCCCGGCTGCAGGTGGAGGCGGCCCTGGATGGCTCCCTCGGCCCGGAGCGGCCCGAATCCCTGCGCGAGGCGATGCGCTACTCGCTGCTGGCCGGGGGCAAGCGGTTGCGGCCGATCCTCTGCCTGGCGGCCTGCGAGCTGGCCGGTGGCAGCCGTGAGCAGGCGATGCCCACGGCGGTGGCGCTGGAGATGGTGCACACCATGTCGCTGATCCACGACGATCTGCCGGCCATGGACAACGACGACCTGCGCCGCGGCCGGCCCACCAACCACAAGGTGTATGGCGAGGCCAACGCCATCCTGGCCGGCGATGCCCTGCTCACCCGCGCCTTCGAGATGGTGGCCCTGCGCAGCCCCGGCGTGGCGGCCGAGCGGCTGCTGGCCGTGGTGGCCGAGCTGAGCCTGGCCTCCGGTGCCCCGGGCCTGGTGGGCGGCCAGGTGGTGGATCTGGAGTGCGAGGGCAAGGATGTGGATCTCGACACCCTCGAATACATCCACCTGCACAAGACCGGTGCCCTGCTGCGGGCCTGCGTGCTCTGTGGCGCCCTGATCGCCGGTGCTTCGGAGGCCCTGCTCGAGGCCCTGCGCGTCTATGCCCGGGGCATCGGCCTGGCCTTCCAGATCATCGACGACATCCTCGATGTGACCGCCAGCAGTGAGGTGCTCGGCAAGACCGCCGGCAAGGATCTCACCGCCGACAAGACCACCTATCCCAAGCTGCTCGGGCTGGAGGATTCGCGCCAGCGGGCCCAGGCCCTGGTGGCCGAGGCCAAGGCGGCCCTGGCCCCCTACGCCGGGGGGGAGGATGGGGGCCTGCGGGCGGCGCCGCTCCTGGCCCTGGCCGATTACATCACCAGTCGCGATCGATGAGCACCCTGGCTTCGCCCGATTCCGGGCATCTGTTGCTGATGATCCGCGACCTGTTCGACAACGCCGCCCTGTGGTGGGGACTCGCCGCCTGCGGCGTGGCCCAGCTCTCCAAGCTGGTGGTGGAGCTGGTGGTGGAGGGCCGCTGGAATCCGCGGGTGCTGCTGGAAACCGGCGGGATGCCCTCCAGTCACTCAGCCCTGATGACCGGCACCGCTGCCGGCCTGGGCTGGCAGCTGGGCTTCGGTGATCCCCTCTTCGCCCTGGCGGCCGCGCTCTGCTTTGTGGTGCTCTACGACGCCTCCGGCGTGCGCCGGGCCGCCGGTCTCACCGCCGAGCGGGTGAATGGCCTGGTGGCCGACGCCGGCGGTCTGGTGGCAGGCCACCTGCCCGAGCGCCCGCTCAAGCAGAACCTGGGCCACACCCGCCTGCAGGTGCTGGTAGGCGCCCTGATCGGTCCGCTGGTGGCCCTGCCCGGCCTGGTGCTGGTGGGCTCTCCCCTGCACCTCGCCCAGGTGTGGGGCTGGATCGCACCGGTTGCCTGAGCCCGCCCTCACCGTCGACCAGCAGGCGGCGGCCGAGGTCTTCTCGGCCTGGCTGGCGGCGCCTGCCGACGGCACCCCCTTCGTGCTCAGCGGCTACGCCGGCACGGGCAAGACCTTTCTCTCCAGCCAGCTGCTGGCCCGGGTGGAGGCCTGCGGCCTCTGCTGGACCGTGGTGGCACCCACCCACAAGGCCGTGGGCGTGCTGCGCGGCCAGCTGGCGGCGGCCGGTCTGAGCCCCACCTGGTTCCCCTCCACCATCCACCGCCTGCTGCGGCTGAAGCTGCGCCGCCAGGGCGATCTGGAGCGCTGCGAGGAAACCGAGCAGACGGCCCTGGCCCTCGAGCACCTCGGTCTGGTGCTGGTGGACGAGGCCTCGATGGTGGACTCCCAGCTGCTGGAGATCAGCCTGCGCTGCGCCCATCCCTTCCGCACCCGGCTGGTGTTCGTGGGCGATCCGGCCCAGTTGCCTCCGGTGGGGGAGGCCAGCAGTCCGGTGTTTGCCCTGGGCCGGGCCGCCAGGGCCGAGCTGCGCGAGGTGGTGCGCCACCAGGGCCCGGTGCTGCGTCTGGCCCAGGGCATTCGCGAGCAGGCCCTGCCCTGCCGGCCGCCGCCACCCCTGCCGCCCGTGCGTGAGGCCGCCGGCCAGGTGGCCGTGCTGCCCCGGCGCCAGTGGCTGGAGCAGGCCCAGGCAGCCCTGCGCCGCAGCGCCGACACCGACAACCCCGACCTGGCCCGCATTCTCTGCTACACCAACCGCTCCCTGGAGCAGCTGGTGCCGATCGCCCGCCGCGCCCTGCACGGCGCCATGGCCGACCAGCTGGCCGTGCTCCCCGGCGAGGTGCTGATCACCCGGGCGGCGGTGATGGCCCCTGCCTGCCGCCAGGGGGAGGAGCTGGCCGAGGAGCCGGACATGGTGCTCGGTTCCAACCGCGAGCTGGTGGTGCGTGACGTGCAGCCCGAGCGCACCGACCTGGCCGATTTCGGCCTCAGCGCCGGCGATCTGGCCGGCGACCTGCTGCTGCCGGCCATGGCGGTGCCGGTGATCGACACGCTCACGGCCACGGTGGAGGTGGGCGAGGGCAGCCTGCAGCTGCGCCTGTTGCCGTCTCTGGGCTCGCCGGCCCGCGCCAGCCTCGACGGCGTGCTGGCCCGGCTGCGCTCCGCTGCCCGCGGCCAGGAGAAGGGCGGCGCCAAGGCCCTGTGGCGGCGCTTTTTTCTGCTGCGTGATGCCTTCGCCTCCCTGGGCCCGGCCGCCGTGCTCACCGTGCACCGCAGCCAGGGCAGCACCTTCGGCGAGGTGTTCGTGGATGCCGACGTGTTCTGGCCGAAGGATCCGCTGCTGCGCCGCCAGCTGGTGTACGTGGCCGTGAGCCGGGCCCGCACGGCCGTGACCCTGATGGCCGGTCCCGCGGCCGGGGACCTGCGAGAGCTCTGGCGCCGCTGGCTGGCCGATCAGGAGAACCAGGCCGGGGATGGGCCCTAGAGGTCGCTCGCCTCAGCTGCGCCTGTCGGCAGCGTCAGGCGCCCAGCCCCAGCCGCAGTCCATCGACTCCCTGCCAGCCCAGGTAGAGGGCCAGGCCGATGCTCACCAGGCCCACCAGCAGATCACCGCGGGCAAACAGCCACTCCTTGCCGCCGCGCAACAGCGGCTGCACCCGTTCAGCCCCCAGCGCCACCAGGGCCAGCAGCGGCAGCAGCAGCAGCAGGCCGCTCACCAGGGTGAACACCGCCGTGGCCAGCAGTTCGCCGCCCAGTCCCAGCCCCGCCTGCAGCAGGCTGCCGGCGGTCTTGGCCAGCAGGAACACATCATCCGGGCTGGCCAGCTCCAGGCCGGCACTCACCCCCAGCAGCAGCGGCAGGGGCATGGCGCAGAACTGTTCGAGCTTGTTGGTCCAGCCCGGGGCCTGGCCCTCCTCCTCGCGGCTGAGCAGCTCCTTCACGCCCAGGCCGAGCAGGGCCCCGGCTGCCAGCAGGTCGAGGCCGGTGCGGTGACCGCTGCCCTTCTCCATCGTGAGCACCAGGCCATGGCCCACGCTCAGCAGCAGCCCCACGGCGGCGGCGGTGGTGAGCAGCCAGCCCGCCACGAACCAGCCGGCGCGGCGCAGGGGCTGGGGCCCGAGCAGCAGCAGCAGCAGCAGGGCGATGTGCAGGGGGGAAAATCCCACCGCCAGGGCGAAGGCGGCCAGTTCGGCCAGGAGGGCACCCATCAGAGAGTGATGAACAGAGGGGGCATCAGCGCGTGCGGACGAGAGGGCAGGGACTGCGCATGCATCAGGCGTGAATTTCGAACCAGTCCTGCCCCGTGCTGCCCAGGGTGGTCACTGCCACCCCGGCAACCTGGGCCGCGGCGGGACCCCGCTCGCACCACAGGCGCAGCTCCGCCAGGTCGCTGGTGGGGCCCTCCGCCTGAACCTCCACCGAACCATCGGGACGGTTACGCACCCAGCCCCCCAGGCCGAGTTCCCGCGCCCGGCTGCAACAGGCGGCTCTGTAGCCCACACCCTGCACCAGGCCGCGCACCAACAGCTGCCACCGCTCCGAGGTGCTGGCCAGCCGCGGATCGCCGGGCTGCAGGAAGCGTCGGGCATTGGCCTCAGCCCGCCGGGCCTGGCTGCTGCGGCCGGGGGAGAGGGAATCCCCGGGCATCCAACCCAGGGGCAGGGCCGTGCGTGGCGATCGTCTGGACGAGCTGGAGGAGGACATGGTCGGCGCCAGTACCGCTGCTCACCTCCCAGGCTGGCACGCGGGGGTTGCGGCAGCGGCAGCAGCCAGGCGGGCGGGAATGGCCGGACAGCCGGCCCAGTGCAGGTGCAGCCAGCTGGCGTGCACATTGGCGCGGCGCCAGCCCTCCGGCCGGGCCGGACAGCCCCAGCCCTCCAGTTGCCACAGGGGCTCGGCGGCATCCGGGGCATGCTGCAGCTGCCAGCGGTGAAATTCATGGCCCCAGAGGCTCTCGCCGCGGCGCAGCAGCAGCCCGTCGCCCAGGGCGGTGGCCTGGCGGTAGCCCAGGCTCAGCTCCCCCCGCCGGGCGCGAAAGGGCAGCACGCCGGCCATCGGCTGGGGCCGGTCCTCGCCGTCGCCCAGTTCCTGGCCCAGCAGCAGCAGACCGCCGCACTCGGCCACGATCGGCAAACCGGCTGCGGCGGCCTGGCGCAGGGCTGTCAGGCTGCGGCCGCTGGCCGCCAGCTGGGCGGCGTGCAGCTCGGGGTAGCCGCCCGGCAACAGCACACCGCGGCAGTCTGGCGGCAGGGGCTGATCGGCCAGGGGACTCCAGGGCCGGGGCTCGAGGCCGCAGGCCTCCAGCAGCTCGGCGGCCTCCGGGTAGCGGAAGTGGAAGGCGGCGTCGCTGGCCACGGCCACCGGAATGGGCGTTCTCTGCAGGGCCAATGGCGCTGATCCGGGCTCGCTGGCCGCGCTGAGCAGGCTGGGGATCGGATCGTGGGCGTGGTGGCCGGCAGGTGGTTGCAGCAGCGGCCAGAGGAGATCCAGCTCCAGGTGCTGCTCCGCCAGCTCGGCCCAGACCTTGCTGCGGGCAGCCAGGTCGGCGATCTCGCCCGGCGGCAGCAGCCCCAGGTGACGTGAGGGCAGCTCCAGCGCGGGGTGGCTGGGCAACACCCCCAGCAGCGGCACCTCGATCGCCGCCAGGGCCTCGGCCAGCAGGGCATGGTGGCGGGCGCTGCCCACCCGGTTGAGCACCACCCCCGCCAGTCGCACCGTCGGTGGGCCGTGGTCGCGGAAGCCGCGCACCAGGGCCGCCAGCGATCCGGCCTGGCGTGAGGCCTCCACCACCAGCACCACCGGCAGTCCCAGCTGGGCCGCCACCGCCGCCGAGCTGCCGTCACTGCTTGGGCCACGGCCGTCGAACAGCCCCATCACCCCCTCCACCAGGGTGAGGTCGGCGCGGCTGCCGTGCCAGGTGAAGCAGTGGTCCACCCAGGCTTCGCCGCAGAGCAGGGGGTCGAGGTTGCGGCAGGCCAGGCCGCTCACCCGGCTGAGCAGCTGGGGGTCGAGGTAGTCGGGCCCCACCTTGAAGGGCTGCAGGCGCAGCCCCCGCCGGCGGGCCAGGGCCGCCAGGCAGAGGCTGAGCAGGGTCTTGCCGCTGCCACTGCAGGGCGCGGCGATCAGGCAGGGCATCCGGGCAGCTTGCCAGGCCCGGGCCCCCGGGGCCTGGGCTACTGGGGCAGCAGCTGGGCGGCCAGGCGGGCGGCCGAGGCCATCAGCGGGTTGGTGGTGTCGTGGCCACCGGAGAGCAGGCGGGCCAGCTCCTTCTCCTCGCTCTCGTTGGGCAGGGGCACCACGTCCTCGGCCAGCTCCATCGCCGCCATGCCGCCGGCCTCCAGGCGCATGCACCCCCCCGACTCCGAGCAGAGGATCACGCAGAGCGGCGGCCGGCCCTCGGGGGCGCACACCAGGCGCAGGCCCACCAGGGCGCCGGGGTGGATCTTGGGGCTGCCCACCGGCACGGGCATCAGCCGGAACTGCACCGCCGCCCCATCCGGTCGCAGGAAGCTGGCGCCGATGCCCGGGCCGATGCCGTCGGCCTCCACCGGATACGACTCCTGCGGCTGCCAGCCCAGCCGGTCGGCGATCCAGGCCGCCAGCAGCAGGCCCTTGAGTGGGTGGTCGCCCTCCACGTCGATGTCCAGCTGCACCACGTGCTCCAGGGCATTGCGGCGGGCCGGCGGGTCGAACACCATCGCCAGCGATTCACGCCAGGTGCGCAGCCGCAGCCAGTTGAGGTCGTTCACCGCCTGCCCCGCGGCGATCCGGTCCACCAGCAGGTCGATGCAGCGGCGCGGCTGGCCCAGGGAGCTGTCCACCACCAGCCGCCTGGGTGCCGGGGCCAGGGCCTCCAGCAGCTCGGGCACCTCATCCAGGCTGCTGTTCCACCACACCCAGCAGGGCAGATCGGTGGGAATCAGCGGCTGCACCAGCTCCAGGTTGCCCTGCAGGGCGTTGCGGCCGCCGCGCAGCACCACCACGTCGCCGCAGGCGGCTCCGCCACCTCCTTCTTCCGGCAGGGGGCAGTAGGCCGCCACCAGGGTTTCCAGGGGCCGGTCGGCATCGAGGGTGGGGGCCAGGGTGATCAGCCGCCGCGGCATGTGGGCGCTGATCGCCGCATCCACGAACTGGCCCCGCTGGTCCTCCGCCGTGGCCGCACCGGGCTGCTGCCCCAGCTGCCAGGCCAGTCGCTGGTCCATCACGGCGGTGCTCAGGGGCAGGCCGAGGGCGGGAACGGCCTGTTTGGCCGCCTCGATCAGGGATGGCTCCAGCAGGCCGGTGATCGGTCCCTCCGCCCGGCCCGTGCGGATCAGCTGCTGCTGCAGCCACGACCCCTCGTACACCACCAGGGAGAAGGTGGCGGCGCCGGCGGAGTGCTGCAGGTCTTCGCCCCAGAGCCGCTCGAGGTAGCTGGCCACCTCACGGGGCGGCAGGGCGGTGGGGGCCTGGAGGGTGAGTTGGGCGGACATGGTGGTGAGCGAGGCGGGGTGCGGTCAGTCCTGTCGGGAAAATGCAGAGCGGGCGGTGTCTGCAGCGGCGGCGGATCAGGGGCGGCGCCACCCCAGGCCGTCCTCGGCCAGCATCGAGTCGGAGGCGGCTGGACCCCAGGTGCGGGCCTCGTAGGGCTGCACCGGCAGCTGCCAGGGGGCGTCCTCGATCAGCTCCAGCACGGGGGTGTAGAGGCGCCAGGCGGCCTCCACCTCATCGCTGCGGGTGAACAGGGTGGGGTCGCCGAGCATGGCGTCGGCCAGCAGGCGCACATAGCCCTCGTCGCTGGGTTCACCGAAGCTCTCGTCGTAGCTGAAGCCCATGTCCACAGGCCGGCTGCGCATGCCCGAGCCCGGTGCCTTCACCTCGAAGCGGATGTTGGTGCCCTCGTCCGGCTGGATCCTGAGGATCAGCTGGTTGGGGGTGGGGGCGCCACCGGCGGCGTCGAACAGGTGCACCGGCGCCTCGCGGAAGGTGAGCACCACCTCGCTGAGGCGTTTGGGCAGGCGCTTGCCGGTGCGGATGTAGAAGGGCACGCCCTGCCAGCGCCAGTTGTCCACGAACAGCTTGGTGGCCACATAGGTCTCCGTGGTGCTGTTGGGATCCACCCCGGGTTCCTGGCGGTAGCCGGGGATCGGCTTGCTGCTGCTGCCGCCGGCGGTGTACTGGCCGCGCACGCAACAGGTCCAGGGCTCGTTGTCGTTGGCCAGGCGAGCGGCCTGCAGCACCTTGGCCTTCTCGTTGCGGATCGCCTCGGCGTCGAAGCGGCCGGGGGGCTCCATGGCCGTGAGCGCCAGGATCTGGGTGAGGTGGTTCTGCACCATGTCGCGCAGGGCGCCACTGCTCTCGTAGTAGCCGGCCCGCTCCTCCACTCCCACCGTTTCTGCAGCGGTGATCTGCACGTTGGCGATGTAGTTGCGGTTCCAGATCGGCTCGAAGATCGTGTTGGCGAAGCGCAGCACCAGGATGTTCTGCACCGTCTCCTTGCCGAGATAGTGGTCGATGCGGAAGATCTGGTTCTCCTTGGCACAGGCCTGCACCACCTTGTTGAGGGCCTGGGCGCTGGCGTAGTCGGTGCCGAAGGGCTTCTCGATCACCACCCGGCTGCGCTCGCTGTCGGCCAGCAGGCCGGCGGCGGCGAGGGCGCGGCAGCCGCTGCCGTAGAAGGCCGGCGACACCGAGAGATAGAAGGTGCGGTTGCCGCGGGTGGCGCGCTGGCGGTCGAGGTGGTCGAGCCGTTCGCCCAGGCGCACGATCGAGGCCGGATCGGAGAGGTCGGCCGGCTCGTAGTAGAGAGCCGCAGCGAAGCCCTCCCAGGCCTCGGGATCGCTGGCGATGGTGGCGGCCATCGCTTCGGCCATGCGGCTGCGGAACTCCTCATCGCTCCAGGGGCGGCGGGCGCAGCCCAGCACGGCGAATTCACTGGGCAACCGCCGCTGGCGGTAGAGCTCGAACAGGGCGGGCACCAGTTTGCGGTGGGTTAGGTCACCGCTGGCCCCGAAGATCACGATGCACTGGGGCGGAATCACCCGTTCCTGCCGCAGGCCCACCCGCAGGGGGTTGGTGAGGACGGCTTGCATGGGGAAGTGTGCTGGTGCCTTCGGTTTAACCAAACCGGGCCGCCCCGCCGAGGGGCTGGGACTGTTTGTGACGGTCTGTGTGTGGGAAACAGAAAAAAGCCCGCCGGAGGCGGGCTGAGGGTCAGGTCACTGCCGGAGATTGCGGCGGGCGTCCAGCCTGGAAGCCACTGATCAATAGGTTTCCACGTGCCAGCGCTCGGCCTTCTTGAGGGCGGGGCGCAGCTCGGCCCAGTTCAGGCCCTTGGCAGAGGCGGCGGCTGCCATCGCCTCGTCGATGCCCGGCTCCATGCCCTTCAGGCCGCACATGTATACGTGGGTCTTGGGGTTTTCGATCATCGCGAAGATCTCGTCGGCGTGCTCCAGTACCCGGTCCTGGATGTACATGCGGCCGCCCTTGGCGTTCTGCTGCTCGCGGCTGATCGCCTTGGTGTAGCGGAAGTTGTCGGGGAAGGCGCTCTGGTAGTGCTCGAAGTCGGCGTCGTAGAGCAGGTTGGGGGTCTTGGGGGCGCCCATGAACAGCCAGGCCTTGCCACGGAAGGTCCAGCCGTTCGTCTCCCGTTCGGAGGGTTCGAACATGCGGCGCAGGTAGGTGCGCATCGGCGCGATGCCGGTGCCGGTGGCCAGCATGATCACGTTGGCGTCCTCGTCGTCGGGCAGGAGCATCTCCTTGCCCACAGGCCCAGTGATTTTCACCTTGGCGCCGGGTTCGATGTCGCAGAGGTAGGTGGAGCACACGCCGTTGATGGTCTCGCCGTCCTTCTCGTACTGCAGCTGGCGCACGCACAGCGACACGGTGTGGCCTGCCATGTCGTCGCCATGGCGGGTGCTGGCGATCGAGTAGAGGCGCAGCTTGTGGGGCTTGCCGTTGGCGTCGCTGCCCTCGGGGATGATGCCAATGCTCTGGCCCTCCACATACTGCAGCTGGGGCTCGCCGCCGGCCAGGTCGAAGGTGATGTGGTTCACCCGGCCGATGGCGCCTTCCCCCACCAGGCTGTAGTTCTCGGTCACGGTGCCGATGAAGGGATCCTTCGGCTTGTAGGTGTTGACGGGGACAGCGGCGTGGGACACGGCGGGTTTGGCGGCGGGCTTGGCTGCGGCTGGCTTTTCGGCCGCCGGAGTAGGAGCGGGGGCTTCAGGCGCGGGCGGCTGGCTGGGGGCAGCATCCGCGGAGGTGGCTGCTGTGCTGCCGAGGGCGTCCACGGCCGTCACCGAAGAAATTCGACCACCCTGCTGGGCGATCGTCTGCATCGTTTGCTGCAACTGGCTGAACGGCACCGTGAAGCGACGCTCGGCCTGGCGCTGCTGGCCAAGGCCGAAACCCTCCACCACCACTGAAAACATGCGACTGTCGGACTGGCTGGTGCGACCGGTGGCAACACGCATGGTGGAGGGATCAAAATCCGGCAGATCATAGAGACCCCCTGCCTGGATCCCGCATCCCGCTCGGCGCGGTTAGGTTGTCGCCCAGATCACAGGGTTGGATCCACCTGGTGCCCCTCACCCTCTTTTCCTCCCCAGCTACGGCTGCCCGTTCAACGGCCGCTGGTCTGAGCAAGGTTGCTGACGCGGCCGAGCTGGAGCCCGAGCCGGGCCCCGGTCCTGCCGATGCCAGTTGCAGCCTGGACACGATCCAGCAGGACATGGAGCGGCTGGAGCAGGGGGCGCGGCGGCTGGCGGTGCAGCTGCGCCTGCCCCTCGATCCCCAGTGGATCTGGGCCGTACTCACCGACTACAACAATCTCAACCGCTACATCCCCAACCTCAGCAGCTCGCGCCAGCTCTGGCGCCGGGGCAATCGGGTGGGTCTGGAGCAGGTGGGCAGCCAGCAGTTCTGCGGCCTGAGCTTCAGTGCCCGGGTGGAGTTGGAACTTGAGGAGGATCCTGAGCGCGGCGAGCTGCGCTTCTCCATGCTCAGCGGCGACTTCCGCCGCTTCGAGGGGCTCTGGCGCGTGGATTGCGACGCCATGAGCACCCGACTTCTCTATTCCCTCACGGTGCAGGGCAAACCGGGCATGCCGATCGGACTGATCGAACAACGCCTGCAACAGGACCTGGCCAGCAACCTGCGCGGCGTGCAACAGGAGGCCAGCCAGCGCGCCGGAACAGCTGCCGCCTGATCGGGCTCGAAGGCTGCCGCCTCAGGGCTGTTCAGGAGCCCGGTCGTTTCCGAGCTTGATCAATACCCCCAAGGGGATTCGAACCCCTGTCGCCTCCGTGAAAGGGAGGTGTCCTAGGCCTCTAGACGATGGGGGCGAGGCCACGGCGTGCATCCATGCGCTTCACCTGAAAGAGACCCAGGCGATTGATGTCGCGGATCGGTGACCTTGAGGTGGCTCGGATGCGGATCGATTGATGATCCTGGGAGGCGGAATCCGATGGCAGATCCGACCCGTTGCGCCGATGTCTGGACGTTACGGGTCGGGGTGACCGTTCGTCAAGGAGGGCTGACCCTGGCCCTGCCACACCGGCACGGTCACGTGGAAACAGGCCCCTTCGCCGGGCTCGGACACCACCCAGATGCGGCCCCCGTGCACCTCGGCGATGCGCCGGCACACCGACAGCCCCACGCCGTAGCCGGAGGTGGTCTGGGAGGTCTGGGGCAGGCGCACCCGGTCCTGGAAGATGCGCTGCTGCTCGCTGGCGGGGATGCCCGGTCCGCTGTCGCAGATGCTCACCTGCACCCACTGGCTGGTGCGATGCAGCAGGGCCAGGCTCACCTCGCCGTCGTCCGGGGTGTACTTGAGGGCGTTCTCCAGCAGGTTGAGCAGCACCTGGCGCATGCGCCGGCTGTCGGCGTACACGTCCGGCAGGTCGGCGGGGATGTCGGTCACCAGCCGGAGCCGGCGTCCCACCCACAGCTTTTCCAGCTCCAGGATCGTCTCGGCCGCCACCGTGCCCAGGTTGAGCCTTTGGGGGTTGAACAGGGCCTCCCAGCGGGTGGTGCCCACCTCCAGCAGGTCCTGGGAGAGGGCCTCGATGTCGTTCAGCCGGCGCCGCAGCACGTCCTGGAAGCGCTCGGTGTCGATCTGGCCCAGGGCGTGGCTCTGGGCCGCCAGCTTGGCGGCGGTGAGGGGGGTGCGCAGTTCGTGGGCCACCATCCGCAGCAGCCGCTCCTGCACCCCCAGCCGCTCGGTGAGGGTCTCGTTCTCCTGGCGCAGCACCAGCAGCTGGTCCTCCAGCTGCAGCTCCCGCCGGCTGCGGCTGCCGTCGATCTCCATCGGCTCCAGGCTCATGCCCAGGTCGGTGACCACCTGCTGCTGCTGCCAGCGGGGCAGCCAGGTGCGCAGCTTCTGGGTGATGGCGTTGCCGGCGAAGACCTGCCTGGGCAGGGGGGAGAGCTTGACCAGGGCCGGGGTGGCCACCAGGCGGTGCAGTTCCAGCAGTTCCGGCTGCCGGGCCGGATCGGCCAGCTCCAGATTCACCGCAAAGCCCACCTCATCGCTCTTGAGCATCTGCAGCAGGTTGCGCAGATCGGCGCTGGCCAGGTGGTGATTGGCCGCCACCAGCAGCAGCCGCAGCTCCTGCCGGTCTGCGCCCTGGCCGGGGTCGTCGGCTCCGGTTGAGGAGGGTATGGCGATCACAGGGGAAAGGTTATTGGGAAACGGAACAATTGGTGAACGGGCTGGAGGAGCCATGGGCAGATGGGATCTGCGTGGCTATGACAGGAGCATCGGCCCGTCCGTGGCCAACCCGCGTGTGATGCTTGCCAGTCGCATTCAGCTCGACAGCAGCCTGCGCCGCTGGTTTTCCCGCAACCTCGGCCTGTGGCGCTCCCGGCGGTTGTATTTCTTCGCCGATGGCGAGGCCCTGCGGGTGGACATGATGCTGCGGGTGGAAACCTTCTCCGAGCCGATCGAGGGCGAGGCGGCCTACCGCTTCACCTGGTGGCCCGAAGAGGAGTACGACTTCTTCGAGCGCAAGCCCCGCTACGTGGCCAACGGCACCATGGAGGCCTACCTCTGCGGTCACCAGCTGCGCCGCAGCCGCGGCTACCTGTGCGGCAGCCCCACCAAGAGCCAGATCCGCCAGGTGGATGAGCACGAGCTGGTCTTCGAGTCCCACTACCAGGAGTGGGACATCCTGGAGCACATCCGCCTGGTGGATCAGGACCGCTACCGGGCCCGATCGATCTATTCCTGGAAGGACGGCGAGCTGGAACTGGTTGAGAACCACCACGAGATCCGGGTGGAGGAGGCCGGCACTCCCCTGCTCTCCTGATGCAGCAGCATGGCCCTGTGCCCTGGCCCCACGCCTTGTCCGCTCTGCCGCGTTCCGCCGCCCAGCCCACTCCCTGGCTCCCTGCACCGATGCTCGTGTTGCTGGGGCTGGTGCTGGTCGCCGGCCGGCCCCTGCCCGCCGCCGCGGCGCCGGTCACCCCTTCTCCTCCGGCCGGGGAGGAGGAGATCACCCTCTACAGCGGGATCGCCGGGCTGAACGTGTGCGTCGCCCGCAGTGCCGGGGTGGGCTTCGATCAGGCGGTGGCGATTGCCGGCGAGACCATCGCCCAGCTGATCCAGAGCCAGCACGGCAGCGTGATCAGCCTGGTGGGCAGCAAGCCCCTCAGCCTCGAGGAGCTGCGCAAGGGGGCGATCAATTCGGCCCTGCTGGGCGCGGTGGAGGCCTGTCCCGACCAGGTGCCCGAAGCGGTGCGCCAGGCGGTGCAGGCCAGCCTCCGCCAGGTTGAGGGCCGCACCAGCCCGGCTTCCACCCCAGCCCCGGCTTCCGCCCCGGCCCGCTCCGCCCCCCCCCGCCGCGGCCGCTGAGTCTCCCCCCTCTCCCTGCCCTTTTCTCGCCCTCCGCCATGTCCACGGTGCGTCTTGCCGACTACCGTCCCGCCCCCCAGCTGCTGGAGCGCACCGATCTCACCCTGCGCATCCACGCCGACCACACCGAGGTGGAGGCGCGTCTGGCCTTCCGGCCCAACCCGCAGGTGGAACCCGGTGCGCTGCGGCTGCGGGGCCTCGAGCTGGAGCTGCTCGGCCTCCAACTCGACGGCCAGGCGCTCTCCGGGGCGGCCTATGCCCTCGACAGCGAAGGCCTGCTGCTGCCCGAGCCACCCCGGCAGCCCTTCGTGCTGGAGAGCCGGGTGCGCATTCACCCGGAGGCCAACACCACCCTGGAGGGCCTCTACCTGAGCTGCGGCCTGTTCACCACCCAGTGCGAGGCCGAGGGCTTCCGCCGTATCACCTTCCACCCCGACCGCCCCGACCTGCTTAGTCGCTTCCGGGTGCGCATCGAGGCCGAGCGGGCCCGCTGTCCGGTGCTGCTCAGCAACGGCAACTGTCTGGAGACCGGCCCTCTGCCGGGCGGGCGCCACTACGCCGTCTGGGACGACCCCTTCCCCAAGCCCTCCTATCTGTTCGCCCTGGTGGCCGGCCAGCTGGAGGAAGTGGCGGACACCTTCACCACCGTCGGCGGCCGCCGCGTGGCCCTGCGGCTGCACGTGGAGCCGGGCGACGCCCCCTACACCGCCCATGCCATGGCCTCACTGAAGCGGGCGATGGCATGGGATGAGCAGCGCTACGGCCTGGAGTACGACCTCGATGAGTACAACATCGTGGCGGTGCGTCATTTCAACATGGGCGCCATGGAGAACAAGAGCCTCAATATCTTCAACTCCAAGCTGGTGCTGGCCGACGCCGAAACCGCCACCGACGCTGAACTTGAGCGGATTGAAAGTGTGATCGCCCACGAGTACTTCCACAACTGGACTGGCAACCGCATCACCTGCCGCGACTGGTTCCAGCTGTCGCTGAAGGAAGGCCTCACGGTGTTCCGCGACCAGAGCTTCACGGAGGATCTGCACGGTGCTGCTCTCAACCGCATCGAAAATGTGGCCCTGCTGCGCAACACGCAATTTCGCGAAGACGCTGGCCCAACGGCCCATCCGGTGCAGCCTGACTCCTATCAGGCGATTGATAACTTCTACACCACCACGATCTACGAAAAGGGCTCGGAGGTGATTCGCATGCTCCACACCCTGCTGGGTGAGGAGACCTTCATGCGCGGCATGGCGCTCTACGTGGCCCGCCACGATGGCTCGGCCGCCACCTGCGCCGACTTCGTGCAGGCGATGGAGGACGCCGCCGCCGAGGCCTGGTCTTCTGAAACCCAGGTTGCCGATCCCACCTCCCCCCGTTTTGACTTCGCCCAGTTCCGCCGCTGGTATCACCAGGCGGGCACGCCGGTGCTGCAGGTGCAGCGCCACTGGGATGGGGACGCGGGCGTGCTGGAGCTGCAGATCCGCCAGCACACGCCGCCCACCCCCGGGCAAGCCGAGAAGCAGCCGCTGGTGATTCCGCTGGCCCTGGGGCTGATCGACCAGGTGGGCGTGCCCCTGGCCGTGCGGCTCGAGGGGGAGGCGGAGCCGGCCACGAAGCATCCCTGTGGCACACGCCTGCTGGTGATCCAGCAGGCGGAGCAGCGGCTGCGGCTGGTGGACCTGCCCCGCCAGCACCATCCTCCGGCCCTCTCGCTGCTGCGGCAGTTTTCGGCGCCGGTGAAGCTGGAGCTGGGCCGGCCCAGCGCCGAACTGGTGCACCTGCTGGCGGCCGATCCCGACCCCTTCGCCCGCTGGGATGCGGGCCAGGAGCTGTGGCGCCAGGCCCTGCTGGCCCGCGCCAGCGGTGACGGTGCCCTGGCCCAGGCGCTGGAGGATCAGCTGGTGGACGCCTGCGGGCGCATCCTGGCCGACCCTTCTCTCTCTGATGCCAGTTGCAGCGCTCTGCTGGCCCTGCCAGGGCTGGCGGAGCTGGAGGACGCTGCCGTGGCGTGCGGCCAGGAGCCCGATCCCCTGGCCCTGTTTGCCGCCCAGCAGGGGCTGCAGCGGCGGTTCGGCGAGGCCCTGGCCGAACCGCTGACGCAGGCACTGGCCAGCTGCGCTGACGGCTGGGATCAGCTGTGGCCGGCCGGTGAAGGTGCGCGCCGGCTCACCGCCCTGGCCTGGAGCTGGCGGGCTGCCGCCGGCGATCAGGAGGTGATCGCCGCTGCCCGTGCCGCGGTGGACGGCCCCTCGATGACCCTGGCCCGCGCCGGTCTGCGGGCGTTGCAGCCCCTGGCCATCCCTGAGCGAGGGGCGGGGATGGAGGCCTTCTACCAGCGCTGGCAGCACAGGCCGGTGATCCTGGATGCCTGGTTCGCCATGGAGGCCGCGGCCCCCCTGGCCGATGGGCTGGCGCGGGTGGCCCGGCTGCTGGAGCACCCCCGCTACGACCCGATGGCCCCCAATTCGGTGCGGGCGGTGCTGGGCGGGCTGGCCGCCAACACACCGGTGTTCCACGCCGCCGACGGTTCCGGCTATCGCTTCATGGCCAGCCAGATCGCCGCGGTGGACCGGCGCAACCCGATCACCGCTTCCCGGCTGGCCAAGGTGTTCAGCCGCTGGCGCAGCTACGGCCCCCAGCGCTCGGCGGCCATGGCGGCGGCCCTGGAGCAGCTGGCGGCCGGCGAGCTCTCGGCCAACACACGCGAGGTGGTGGGCCTGTGCCTCACTTCCGACTGAAGCTCAGCGGCGCCGGCCCTGCCCCTGGGGCAGGGCCGGCAGTGGTGGCGGTGGGGGGATGGCCGCAGTCCCGGCTCGGCCCGAGGTGCCCTGGCCATTGATGCTCTGGTGCAGCTGGCGGAAGGCGGCCAGGCGCTGGGCTGCCCCTTCCTTGCCGGCGTGCACGCCCCAGAGCCCCTCCCAGTAGAAATAGATCACGCCGTGGCCGCGGGCGGTGGCCAGGCGCACCTTCTCGCCCAGGGTGGCCATGTCGGGGGTGCGGCCGCCGAAGCCGGCCAGGATGCCGATCTCCACCGGTATGCCCCAGCCGCTGGCCTTCACCAGGGCGGGCTGGTTGAGGTCCTTCTCGAAGCCCTTCACCGAGAAGGCGTAGTTCTGCACGATCAGGTCGTCCACCAGTCCGCCCACGGCCCAGAGTTCCCAGTCCTGCAGCCAGGTGTTGTAAGCGAAACGGAACGGCCCCGGCGAGAGGCTCACCACGGTGGCCGGCGGCTTGGGCTTGCCCTGGCGGGCGGCGGCCGTGGCGGCCTGCTGGTCGAGCTGGCGCAGGCTGGCCCGCAGCTCCCGCAGCAGGTCGGTGAGCTGCTGGCGGCGCCAGCGCATCCAGAAGCGGTCGTTGTGATCGGCGGGAGGTTCGCGGCCCGTGGCCTGGCGGTAGAGGGCGCGGGTGGTGGTGTCGTAGCCCAGTTCCACCGGCCAGGCGAAGTGGTCGTCGAGCTGGATGCCGTTCACACCGCAGCGCTGCACAACCTCGGTGATCAGGCCGATGAAGCGCTCACGCACCCCCGGGTGGGCCGGATTGAGCCAAACCATGGTGGTGTTGTGCATCGCCACGCCGGTGCTGCCGTCACGCTTGGCCAGCACCCACTCCGGCTGATTGCGCACCACCTCGGCGGTGGCCGGCTCCATCAGGCCGTACTCGAACCAGGGGATCACCTCCAGACCGCGGCGCTGGGCAGCCCTGGTCATCCGGCAGATCGGATCGAGGTTGGGATTGGCCTTCGCCAGTGCCGGCTCCATCGGCGCCCAGCGGCTGCGGTGGAAGGTGGTGCCCCGGCTCCACACGTTGGGATAGAGCGTGGTGAAGCCGGCCCCGGCCAGTTCGGTCACGGCTCGGTCGATGCGGGCTCCGTCGTAGTAGAGGGGGCTGGGGCTGTTGGTGAGCCACACGCCGATGCGCCGCGCCGGCTCGGCGTCAGCGGCAGGCGGCAGACCCCCCAGCAGCAAGCCCTTCATCACCAGTGCCGCCAACATGCGGTTAACCCCTGCCGGCAGCAGGGCCTTGAGCCGGGCGAAGCGGCCCAGGGGCTCGCGGGCGGTCATCGGCAGCTGGGGTGGCAGGTGAAGGAGGCGTATCAGGGAATCGAGCTCAGTGGAATCGGTTCAACTCAGCGGAACATCGAGCTCACCGAGCTCTCCTCGTGGATCCGCCAGATGGCCTCGCCGAGCATGTTGGCCACCGAGAGCACGCGCAGCTGGGGGAAATTGCGGTCCTCGCTATGGGGGATCGAGTTGGTCACCACCACCTCCTCGAACAGGCCCGGCTCGGAGAGCCGTTCAGCCGCCGGCGGCGAGAACACCGCATGGGTGGCACAGCAGACCACGCGGGCTGCACCTTTGCGGCGCAGCAGCTTGGCCCCCTGGCAGATCGTGCCGCCGGTGTCGATCATGTCGTCGATCAGCACGGCCGTCTTGCCGGCCACATCGCCGATCACCGTGAGGCTCTCGGCCACGTTGTGGCCGGCGCGGCGCTTGTCGATGATCGCCAGCGGGGCGTCATTCATCTGCTTGGCGAAGGCCCGGGCCCGGGCCACGCCGCCCACATCCGGCGACACCACCACCACCTCCCCCAGGTCGCGGGTGCTGAGGTAGTCCACCAGCACGGGCGAGCCGTAGATGTGGTCGCAGGGGATGTCGAAATAGCCCTGGATCTGGGAGGAGTGCAGGTCCATGGCCAGCACCCGGTCCACGCCGCTCTTGGTGAGCAGGTTGGCCACGAGCTTGGCGGTGATCGACTCGCGGCCGGCCGTCTTGCGGTCGGCGCGGGCATAGCCGTAGTAGGGGATCACGGCCGTCACCTGGCGGGCCGAGGCCCGCTTGCAGGCATCCACCATGATCAGCAGCTCCATCAGGTGGTCGTTCACCGGAGCGCAGGTTGGCTGGATCAGGAACACGTCGCAGCCGCGGATCGATTCCTGGATCTGGATGTAGGTCTCGCCGTCGGCGAAGCGCTTGATTACCCGCGGGCCATCGGGCACGCCCAGGTAGGCGCCGATCTCCCGGGCCAGGTCCTGGTTGGAGGTGCCGCTGAACAGGCGCAGGCGGCGGGTGTCGTGGCCGTTCCCTGCCGCGTGCTCCGCTGCGTGGCCTGCCTGGGCCAGCCGGTCGGCGGTGAGGAAACGGGTCACGGCGGGCGCGGGCGCGTCGGCGGACTCCGATGGTAGAAGCGTGCAGGCCCGGGAAGTGCAAACAACCATGACGTTTCCAACGGACGCCGGCGTGGCAGCCGAAGCGGGCCGCCCGCCAGCCCTGGTGTTGCTGGCGGCCGGTGAGGCGGCGGCCCTGGCCGCTCTCCAGGGCCAGGCGGCGCCGGCCCTGGCCGGGGTGCTCGGGCTGCCCCTGCTGGCTCCCCTCGATCCCCTGGCCCCCGATGCCGCCCTGGCCGCCCTGGCCGCGGGCCCCCCCGGCCTGGTGCCCCTGCCCCGTGACCCAGGCCTGCCCCTGGCCGATGGCCGCCACTGGGCCGCCGCCCTGGGGGCCTGGCGCCAGCCGGTGCTGGCGCTGCTGGCGCCAGAGCAGCTGGACACGGGCCTGCCGGCGGCCCTCACCGCCCTGGTGCAGCAGTGGCAGGTGCCCTGCCTGGGGCTGGTGCAGTGGGGCGGCAGCTGGCGGCCCGAGCAGCGCCGGCTGGAGGGGTTGCCCTGGCTGGGCGGGTTCTCAGCCTCCGCCAGCGACGAGCAGGCCGCTGCCCTGGCCAGCGCCTGTGCTGCCCGCTGGGCGGTGCTGGAGCGCCAGCGCCTGGCCTAGGAGGGCTTGGCGGCTGGTTTGGGTTCGATCCAGAAGGGCTTGGGCAGGTCGCGCACCCGCTCCCGCAGCGGACTGGCCGCGGCGGCACCCTCGCCGCTGCGGGGGGGATCGAGCGGCAGGGTGGCGAACTGCACGGTGGTGTCCGGCTGCAGCGCCGTCACCAGCAGGCTGAGGGTCTCCGTGCGGCTGAGGTTGGTCTGCACCTGCCCCTGCAGGCCGCTCACCAGGTCGGGCAGGGACAACTGCCCCTGGCGCAGCTCCAGTTCGCTGTGCAGGCTGCGGGCCACCTCCTGCAGGTTGGTGAGGCGGGTTTCCAGGGGCTTTTTCGGATCGCGCCAGCGGGCCAGGTGTTCCAGCTGGGTGGAATTGAGGCGTTGCAGGCCGCTCTGCAGATCGATCTTCAGCTTCTGGCTGTTGTCGCTGTGACGCATCGTGCGGCTGGGGTTCGCCTCCACGCCACCCAGGCGATCGGCCAGCAACCGCAGCCCCTGGCGGCTGATCACCAGGTAGCGGTCGGGTTTGCCGCTGGGCAGCCCCGCCAGATCGCGCACGGCATCGGCGGTGAGGGCCACCCCGCCGCTGCGGTAGAGGCTGCCCAGGGAGCGGGGCTTCTTCTCTCCGGGAAGCTGCACGGCCAGGGTGGCCGGAATCGGCAGCGCCTGCACCGGCCCGGCCGGGTTGAAGCGCACGAGCATCAGGGCATCGGCATTGGCGGCGCCCGCCGGCGCGGCGTTGTTGGCCACGTCGCTGAGCCCGTCGCTGTCCAGGCCGATCACCAGCAGGGTCACCGCCCGGTTGGCGGGCTTGGCCACCGCACTGAGGTCGCCCGCCTCGGCCACCGGCTGGGACTGGTTGAGGGGCCAGATCAGGTCGATGGCGGTGGTGCTGGCCAGGGCGCCGGCGCCGGCCAGGCCCGCCGTGGCCAACTGGCGGCGGCTGATGTGGGGCAGCCGGATGGCGGGCAGGCCGATCCATGGAAAGCGGAGCCGCCAGCGCGGCGCTGGATCCTGGGGGGGCTTGCGGTTGGCGCGGGGCGGCATCGCGGCGAGGGGGAGGGACGGGCGTCCCGGTATCAGATGCCCCCACTCTGACCCAATCCCCTGCGGGGGCCCTGCTGGGGCCTGCAACCGATAGGTTGTGGCCAGTGATCGGCCTGCCCGTGCCGGCTCCCCATGAGAAGGCCCGGCCCCTGGCCAAGGGCAGTGTCTACCCGGCCAAGGACCTCTGCAGCCAGTGCGGTCTGTGCGACAGCCGCTGGGTGGCCTATGTGAAGACCAGCTGTGCCTTCCTGGAGCAGCGCTTCGAGGCGATGGAGGAGCAGGCCCACGGCCGCAGCCGCGACCTGGCCAACAAGGACGAGCTCTATTTCGGGGTGCAGCAGCGCATGCTCACCGCCAGGCTGCGCCAGCCCCTCGCCGGCGCCCAGTGGACCGGCATCGTGAGCCGCATCGGCGTGCGGGCGCTGGAGACCGGCCTGGTGGATGCGGTGCTGTGTGTGGGCCAGAGCGAGGACGACCGCTTCACCCCCGTGCCTCTCCTGGCGCGCACGCCGGAGGAGGTGCTCAGCGCCCGGGTGAACAAGCCCACCCTCTCGCCCAACCTGGAGGTGCTGGAGCAGCTGCCGGGCAGTGGCATCAGCAAGCTCCTGGCCATCGGCGTGGGCTGCCAGATCCAGGCCCTGCGCGCCGTGCAACCCACCCTGCCCCTCGATCAGCTCTATGTGCTCGGGCTCCCCTGTGTGGACAACGTGAGCCGCCAGGGGCTGCAGACCTTCCTGGAGAGCACGGTGAGTTCCCCAGACACGGTGGTGCACTACGAGTTCATGCAGGACTTCCGCATCCACTTCCGCCACAGCGACGGCCGCGAGGAGACGGTGCCCTTCTTCGGGCTGGACACGCCCAAGCTCAAGGACGTGTTCGCCCCCAGCTGCCTGAGCTGCTTCGACTACACCAACGCCGGCGCCGACCTGGTGGTGGGTTACATGGGCGCGACCTTCGGGCGGCAGTGGCTCACGGTGCGCAACCCCAGGGGCCAGGAGCTGCTGGATCTGGTGGAGAGCGAGCTCGACGTGGCGCCGGTGACCTCAGGAGGTGACCGCAGGGCGGCGGTGCAGCAGGGCATCGAGGCCTACGACAAGGCGCTGAAGCTGCCCCTGTGGCTGGCCAACCTGGTGGGTTTCTTCGTGGAGCGCTTCGGGCCCAAGGGCCTGGAATACGGCCGCTTCTCGATCGACTCCCACTTCACCCGCAACGCCCTCTGGCTGCGCCGCAACCATCCCGGCAAGGTGGCGGCCCACATCCCCGCCTTCGCCCAGACGATCATCAGCCGCTACCGGCTGCCCCACCCATGAGCGTCCCCCGGCGGCGCTGCGGGGTGCTGCTCCATCCCACCTCCCTGCCCGGGGAGGGCGGTTGCGGCACCCTCGGCCAGGCCGCCGCCGACTGGATCGCCCTGCTGGGGCGCCACGGCATCGGCGTGTGGCAGCTGCTGCCCCTGGCCCCCACCGACGGCACCGGCTCCCCCTACAGCTCCCCCAGCGGCTCGGCCCTCAATCCCTGGCTGCTGGATGCCGACCAGCTGGTGCAGCAGGGCTATCTCGAGGCTGGTGCTGCCGCCGCGCTGCCGGTGGGCGCTGGTGAGCGGCTCGATCCGGCGCACCAGCAGCGCCGCAGCCAGGCCCTGGGTGAGGCCCTGCGGCTGGCCTGGCCGCAGCAGCACCCAGGCCGCCAGCGGGCCTTCCGCGGCTGGTGCCGCCGCGAGGCCTTCTGGCTGCGCGACCACTGCCGGTTCATGGTGCTGCGCCGCCTGCACGACGGCCAGCCCTGGTGGCAGTGGCCCCGGCCCCTGGCCCGCCGCCACGGCCGCGCCCTGGCCCGCTTCGACCGCCAGCACGCCCCGTTGCTGCTGGAGGAACAGCTGCTGCAATGGCAGCTCCAGGGCCAGTGGCAGGCCCTGCGCCGCCAGGCCCACGGCCTGGGGGTGCAGCTGTTCGGCGACCTGCCCTTCTACGTGGCCCACGACAGCGCCGATGTGTGGAGCCATCCCGGCCTGTTCTCCCTGGCGCCTGGCGGCGGCGGCAGCCTGGAGGCCCAGAGCGGCGTGCCGCCCGACTACTTCTCCGCCACCGGCCAGCTCTGGGGCACGCCGGTGTACCGCTGGTGGCGGCACTGGCTGGGCGGCTTCGCCTGGTGGCTGGGCCGCCTCAGCCGCCAGCTGCAGCTGTTCGATCTCCTGCGCCTCGACCACTTCCGCGCCCTGCAGGCCTACTGGCGGGTGCCCGGCGGCGATCCCACCGCCGAGAAGGGCAGCTGGCGGCCCTCCCCCGGCGGCCCGTTGCTCGCCCTGCTCTGGCTGCACCAGGCCCTGCGCGGGCGCCTGCGCGGCGGTCGCCTGCCCCTGGTGGCCGAGGATCTGGGCGTGATCACCCCGGCGGTGGAGGCCCTGCGTGACCGCTTCGCCCTGCCGGGCATGAAGATCCTGCAGTTCGCCTTCGACGGCAACGACGACAACCCCTACCTGCCGGCCAACATCCAGGGCAGCCGCTGGGTGGTGTACACCGGCACCCACGACAACGCCACGGCGCTGGGCTGGTGGCAGGCCCTCGACCATGACAGCCGCCAGCGCCTGGAACACCAGCTCCGGGCTCCGGTGAACGCCCCGGGCTGGCAACTGCTGGAGCTGGCTCTGGCCAGCCCGGCGGAGCTGGCGGTGGTGCCCCTGCAGGACCTGCTGGAGCTGGGCGACGAGGCCCGCTTCAACACCCCGGGCACCCTCGGCGCCAACTGGACCTGGCGGCTCACGGCCCCGCTGGCGACCCTGGACGGCCCCTTGCAGGGCTACGGCGAGCTGGCCCGGCGCCACAGCCGCAGCGCCTGACCCTCGCCGGCCTGATCGAGGGGCCGCAGCTCCGGGTAGGTCTCCAGCAGCTGGTTGGTGTTGGCGGGCTGCGGGGCTGCCGGCAGGGGGGCCACCGCTCGCCAGCCGGCACTGGCCAGGCGCTGCTGCTGCAGGTTGAGGGCGTAGATCAGCCCCAGGGTGAGCAGGCCGTAGAGCAGGGTGCCCTGCCAGGTGGTGAACACGTCGATCGAGCCGGGGGTGAAGCGGCGCAGCAGGTTGGATCTGCGCAGCGTCTGGCCAGGCAGGGGCTCGCTGGGCAGCAGCCTCTGCAGGCTGGCGGGCTCCAGGTCGAGGTGCCGCTCAATCAGCGGCAGCATCGTGCGCAGGTAGGCGGACTCGGGCAGGCGATCCCGCCAGCCCCGCTCCAGGGCCTCCAGCACCGGCGTGCTGATGCGGGTTTCCTGGGCCAGCTGGCGCAGCCCCAGGCCCCGCCGCTCCCGGGCCTCGCGCAACAGCTGGCCGGCCGCCAGCAGGGGATCGGCCGACGGTTCGCCGGCGGCGCTGGGGCTGGCCGCCGGCTGCCCCCGCCGCCAGAGACGGCTGAGGCGGGCGAGCAGGGGCGGTGCGGCGATGCGGCTCAGGGGACTGACGCGGCCAGGGCATCCCATTCTCGGCGCTCCAGGTGGCGCCATTGCCCCTCCGGCAGGTCGGCCAGGGCCAGTGGTCCGATCGCCACCCGCTGCAGGTCGAGCACGGGATGGCCGAGCAGGGCGGCGGTGCGCCGGATCTGGCGGTTGCGCCCCTCCGCCATCACCAGCTCCAGCAGGCAGCGCTCCGGCCGGCGCTGCAGCACCGTCACCCCCACCGGCGCGCTCGCTCCCTCCTCCAGGGGGACTCCCACGGCCCAGCGCCGCAGTTGCTCAGCCCCGGGCTGGCCCTCCACCCACACCCGGTAGGTCTTGTGGTGGCCGTAGCGGGGGTGGCTGAGGCGCAGGGTGAGGTCCCCCTGGTTGGTGAGCAGCAGGGCGCCGCGGCTGTCGGCGTCGAGCCGGCCCACCGGGTGCAGGCCCTGGCCCCGGCGCAGGGGTGGCGGCAACAGGTCGAGCACGGTGGGCCGGCCGCGGGGATCCCGGCAGCTGCTCACCACCCCGGCGGGCTTGTTGAGCAGCAGCAGCAGGGGGGCGGCTGCGCCCCCCAGGGGGCGGCCGTCCACCGCGATGGCATCCCGCTCTGGATCGGCGCGGTCGCCCAGGCCGGCCGGATGGCCATTCACCCGCACCCGGCCCTGGCGCAGCAGCTCCTCCGCGCCGCGGCGGGAGCAGAGTCCGGCGGCGGCGATCAGTTTCTGCAGCCGTTCAGCAGCCATCTGCCCATCCTGGCCAGGGGTCGATCCCGCCCAAGGGTGGTAGGTTTACGAAACAGGAACGTTTCGCAACTGCCCGTCATGACCATCCTCGCCGTGGCTGCGCCAACTGTTGCTGGCTCGAATCCCGGCTCGAACGGCTCCCGTAGCCCCGCGCAGGAGGCCGCCGCCGGCGGTGGTGCCGACCTGGTGCGCAGCTATCTCCGAGACATCGGCCGGGTGCCGCTGCTGACGCACGAGCAGGAGATCACGCTGGGTCGTCAGGTGCAGGAGCTGGTGGCGATCGAGGAGCTGGAGCAGGAGCTCACGATGCGCGCTGGCGGCACGGCACCGAGCCAGGAGGAGCTGGCGGTGGCGGCGGGGTTGAGCGAGCAGGTGCTGCGCAAGCGGCTGCGGGCGGGGCGCCGGGCGAAGGAGCGGATGGTGGCGGCGAACCTGCGGCTGGTGGTGAGCGTGGCGAAGAAGTACACCAAGCGGAACATGGAGCTGCTTGACCTGATCCAGGAGGGAACGATCGGGCTGGTGCGGGGAGTGGAGAAGTTCGACCCGACGCGGGGCTACAAGTTTTCGACGTATGCGTACTGGTGGATCCGGCAGGGGATCACGCGGGCGATTGCGGAGAAGAGCCGGACGATCCGGCTGCCGATCCATATCACCGAGACGCTGAACAAGCTGAAGAAGGGCCAGCGTGAACTGAGCCAGCTGCTGGGGCGTACGCCCACGGTGACGGAGCTGGCCGAAGCGGTGGAGCTGCCGGAGGAGGAGGTGAAGGACCTGCTCTGCCGTGCGCGCCAGCCGGTGAGCCTGGAGACGAAGGTGGGGGATGGTGAGGACACGGAGCTGCTGGACCTGCTGGCCGGGGATGGGGAGCTGCCGGAGGAGCGTCTGGACGGGGAGTGCCTGAAGGGGGACCTGCGGGCGCTGCTGGAGCAGCTGCCGGAGCTGCAGGGGCGGGTGCTGAAGATGCGCTACGGCATCGACAGCGACGGCAGCGGCATGGTGGAGCCGATGAGCCTCAGCTCGATCGCCAAGACCCTGGGCATGAGCCGCGACAAGACCCGTAACCTGGAGCGCAAGGGCCTGGAGGGCATCCGCTCCCAGTCGCGCATGCTCGACGGCTACCTGGCGGCTTAAAAAATGGGCGGCCTGGACGAACAGGCTGCCTAGAAAAATTGGTCGAAATTGTCGAAATCGACAGCGCTGAAGGTGCCGTCCTGCACCTGGCCCATCAGCCGCTCCAGCTGCACCCAGAGGGCGCCCGCCGTGCCCAGCGACAGGATGAAGCTCACCAGCAGCGCCGCGCCGCTGGAGAAGCCGAACACCTGCAGGCTGCCGCCGATGAACAGGGTGACGCCGATCACCACGCCGATGTAGGGCAGGGTGGTGGCCGCATTGCCCAGGGGCAGCAGGGCCAGCCTGTCCTGTTTCCAGCCTTCAAGCCGGTCCTGCACCAGGCGGGCGAAGGTGAGGCCGCAGAGCACGCCGATGGCCAGCCCCGCCCCGGCCACCAGGTAGGGGGGCTGGCTGATGGGGGCGAATTCCAGCAGCAGCTCGGCCATGTCCAGGTCGCCGAAGTCGCCGCTGGTCAGGTCGCTGGTGGCCTCGCTCAGGCTCACGGGGGCAGGGAAGGGCTGAGGGGGCACGGCGGGCGGGGATCGGGCAGGGGCTGACCCTAGCCAGCTCTCGCCTCAGGGCTCCCAGCGCTGGGCCCCCAGGAAGGTGAGATCGGTGAAGGTGCTGGCCTCGCGGTCCTTCGGGCCGAGATCCAGCGCGAAGCCGCCCAGGTTGAGCTGGCGAATCGATTCCAGCCCGCGCATCAGGGCCTCCCTGCTGGGCCGGGGCCCCGCCCGCGCAAGCCCCTCAGTGACCATCCTGGCGGCCAGAAAGCCCTCCAGGCTGGTGAAGCTGAAGCTGGCCATGGGCGACCGGCGTTGCATCAACCGCTGGTAGTCGGCCACCACCGGCAGGCGCCGGTTCCAGGGAAAGGGCACCACCTGGGTGATGCCGATGCCGCTGGCCTCGCCCCCCGGCAGCGCGTCCTGCAGGCCGCGGGTGCCTACGAATGACACATTCATCAGCTGGGCTGGGCTGCGGCGCCGGCGCAACTCCCGGCTGAAGGCGGCCGAGCCGGGGTAGGCCGCGATGATGATCACCCCGCTGGGCCTGGCGCGAGCGATCCTTGCCACGGCAACGCCCACCTGGCTCGAGTTGCGCTCCACCCTGGCCGTGGCCACCGGCTTCAGCCCATGGCGGGCCAGGGCCTGTTCGCTGGCGGCCAGGCCATCGTCGCCGAAGGCATCGTTCTGGGCCAGCACGGCGATCCGGTGGCGGGCATCGCGCACCAGGGCAGCCACCAGCTGATCGATCTCGGCCTGGTAGCCGGCCCGCAGGTGGAACACGGTGGCGCGCAGGGGCTGGCGCAGGGCCTGGGCGCCGCTGAGGGGGGCCACGAAGGGGACGCGCTCCTGCTCCACCAGGGGCAGCACGGCCTTGCTGGTGGGCGTGCCCACATAGCCGAACAGGGCCAGCACCCGGTCCTGCTCCAGCAGCTGGCGGGTGTTGCGCAGGGTGAGCTCGGGTTCGTAGCGGTCGTCGCGGCTCACCAGGCGGATCGGCCGGCCGTGGATGCCGCCACGGCGGTTCACCTCGGCGAACCAGGCCTCCGCCCCCTGGCGATACTCCTGGCCCAGCTGGCCCGAGGGGCCGGAGAAGGGGGCCGACTGGCCCAGAAGAAGAGGCGGCGGCGCGGCGCCGCTCGCCTGGGTGGCTGGGCCAGAGGGTGCGGGGATGGATGCCTTTGCTGCAGCCATGGCCAGCAGCAGCACCACCGTGCCGCCCAGCCAGCGTCCCCGTACGCTCAGGCGATCAGCCCGGGCTGCCATGGCCGCGCGCAAGCAGAAGCGCTGGAACATCCTGGCCGCCGTCTCGCTGGTGCTGGCGATCATTCTGGGGGTGCTGGGGCTGGCCCACATCGATGTGGTGCCGATGCAGAACCGGGATGCGCTGCGGCTCACCTCCGCCTCCCGGGCCCTCACCACCGATCCCGGCCGGCTGCGCGCCGGCGACTGGACCTCCCTGCGGGGGGAGCGGCTCAGCGAGGCGGAGACCGCTGAAGATCAGCAGGCCCTGGAACGGGCGACGCACCACCTGCAGGTGGGCGTCTACGCCAACAGCACCTACGACCTCGATCTGAGCGTCCCCAGTTTTTCTCCAACGGCTACGTGTGGCTGCGCTGGGATCAGCCGCTGCAGGATCTGCTGGAGGCCCAGCAGGTCGGCATCGCCGAGCGGATCAACCTGCTCAATGGCCTGGTGTCGGACGCCGAGCCGGTGCTGCGGCCCTTCTCCGACAAACCCGAAAAGCTTGACGACGGCAGCTACTACCAGCTGTTCGGCTACATCGGCCGCTTCTACATCGATCGCGCCAGCTTTCGCCACTATCCCTTCACCACGGTGAGCCTGCCGCTGGTGCTGGAGGTGGACGACGTCGACGGCGGGCTCGACTACACCAACCTCCGCCTGGAACCCGATCTGCAGAACAGCGGGATCGGCCTCTATGCGGGCATCATCGGCTGGCTCAACCGGGGCTGGTCGATCGCCGAGTACCGCCACCACTACGCCACCAACTTCGGTCTGGGGGGGCCAGAGAACGACTACAGCCAGGTGGTGTTCGACATCGCCTACGGCACCTCGGCCTGGGCGGCGTTCTGGCGCCTGCTGCTGCCGCTGGCAGTGCTGATGGCGATGGTGCTGCTGGTGTTCAAGGTGCGGCCGGATGAGCAGGACGCCCGCGCCAGCATTCCGGTCACGGTGTTGCTCACGCTGGTGTTCCTGCAGCAGACCTACCGGGCCGAACTGCCCCAGCTGCCCTTCCTCACCTTCCTCGACATGGTGTATGTGGTGGCCTATGTGGTCACGCTGGTGGCGTTTGTGCTGGTGCTCTGGATCGGCCGCCGCTACGGCGACATGGAGGCCCTGGCGGAGGGGGCGGAACGGGAGCAGATGGAGCGGCGGCTCACCCGCCTCGACGAACTCTGGCCCCTGGTGGTGGTGCTGTTCAGCTCACTCACGATTGTGGTGTGCTGGCTCACCATCCCCTCGGGCAGTTAGTTGATCACAGCCTGCTGAGCACAGCCTGCTGAGCACAGCCTGCTGATCTCAGACCGCTGATCTCAGGCAGCTGAGGTGAGCGGGTTGAGCCGGGCCAGCATGCCGCCGGCCAGGCGGCGGGGAGAGAAGGTGCGGCGCAGCAGGGAGGCCAGGGCGCGCAGGTCGTCGGTGTGCAGGTGGTCGCCCTGCACCAGGGTGAGCAGCAGCCGCTGGCGCAGGCTGCCGCCATCGGGGCCGAGCAGCAGGCGCAGGCCCGAGCCCATCACCGGCAGCAGCTCGGGCCCGGGTCCCTCGCCCTCCACCACCGCCAGCAGACTCTCCAGCCGCTCCACCCGCAGCCGACCCTGGGGGTCGAACAGAACCTCCAGCAGCTTCTCGCGCATCTCGGCGGTGTCGCCGGCCAGCAGCCGCCGGGCCACGTAGGGGTAGGCCACCTGCAGGATGCGGAACGAGGGATCCAGGCGCATCGCCAGCCCCTCCTGGCTCACCACCGCGCGGATGATCAGGGCGAAACGCGCCGGCACCCGGAAGGGGTAGTCGTACATCAGCTCCGAGAAGCGGTCGGTGATCGCCTTGAAGTTGAAGTCGCCCACGTTTTCGCCGATCGCGCCCCCCAGCACCTCGTCCAGGGCTGGGATGATCGGCTCCAGATCGGCGCTGGGGTTGAGAAAGCCCAGGGTCACGAAATCGTTGGCCAGGGCGCGGAAATCGCGGTTGATCAGGTGCACCACCGCCCCGGTGAGGGTGAGGCGGTCGGCGTCGCTGATCGAATCCATCATGCCGAAATCCACGTAGCCCACATGGCCCATGGCTCCGGTGCGGCCCGGCAGGGCGAACAGGTTGCCGGGGTGGGGATCGGCGTGGAAGTAGCCGAATTCGAGCAGCTGGCGCAGGCCGGAAATCACGCAGGTGCGGATCAGGGCGGCCGGGTCGAGCCGCTGCGCCTCCAGCGTCTGCCGTTCCTGCAGCTTGGTGCCGTGCAGCCAGGTGGTGGTGAGCACCCGCTGGCCGCTCAGGTGGCGCTCCACTGCCGGCACGGTCACCTCCGGGTGGCCGGAGAACAGGGTGGCGAAGCGCTCGGCATTGTCGGCCTCGCGGCGGTAGTCGATCTCCTCGAACAGGGAGCGGCCGAACTCGTCGATGATCTCCCCCAGCCCGAAGCCCAGGTTGAGCGGTAGAAAGGGGGCAGCCAGTGAACCCAGCAGGCGGATCAGCACCAGGTCGCGGCGCAGGATCCAGTCGAGGTTGGGCCGCTGCACCTTCACCGCCACCCAGTGGCCGTCGGCCAGGCGGGCCCGGTACACCTGGCCCAGGCTGGCGGCAGCCATCGGGTGGTCGGGGAACTCCACAAACAGCTGGTGGGCCGGGGCGCCCAGCTCCTGTTCAATCGTGGCCAGGGCCACGGCATGCGGAAAGGGAGGCAGGTTGTCCTGCAGCTGGGTGAGCTCCTCCAGCCAGTCGCGCCGCACCAGGTCGGGCCGGGTGGAGAGGGCCTGGCCCACCTTGATGAAGCAGGGGCCCAGCAGGGTGAGGGTGCGCAGGATGCGCTGGCCGAGGCGCCGCTGGGTGGCGGCATCGCTGCTGCTGCCCTGCACCAGCAGCACCACCACCAGGCTGCCCAGCTGCCAGAGCACGCTGGTGAGGCGGCCCAGCAGCAGCCAGGGGCGCAGCAGCAGCCAGCGCAGGTCGGCGTCGGGGCGGTAACCGGTGGAGGAGGAGGAGATCCCCGGAGCTGCAGGGGTGGCGGGCGCGACGGGCAAGGGCGTGGCCCGCCGGGGGCGGCGGCTGCTGGACTGGGCAGACTCTAGAAACTGCAGCCCGCCGGGGTGATGCGCCCGCTGTTGCCCGCCCTGCTGCTGCGCCGATCCTGGCGGCCGCTTCCTCTGCCGCTGCCCCCCCTGGCTCTGCACCTGCCCGCCCACGGCCGCGGCCGGGGCCTGGCGCCATCCCTGGCCCGGCTGCTGCGCCAGCCCCCCGGCCGCTGGGACCTGCCGGAGCTGCCGGAGATCGGCGGGCCGCTGGAACCGGAAGGGGGCGTGGCCGAGGCCCAGCGCCGCTGCGCCGCCCTGCTCGGCGCCGACCACTGCTGGTTCGGGGTGAACGGCGCCTCCGGGCTGCTGCAGGCGGCCCTGCTGGCCCTGGCGCCGCCGGGCAGTCGGGTGCTGCTGCCGCGCCAGCTGCACCGCTCGCTGCTGCACGGCTGCCTGCTGGGTCAGCTGCGGCCGGTGCTGTTCGACCTGCCCTTCGATCCGGCCACGGGCCTGTGGCTGCCGCCCGATCCGGCCTGGTTGGAGCGGGTGCTGGCCGCAGCCCTGGGCAGTGGTCCGCTGGCGGCGGCGGTGCTGGTGTCGCCCAGCTACCAGGGCCTGGAGGCGACCGAGCTGCCGGCGCTGGTGGAGCAGTTGCAGGCGGCGGGGCTGCCGGTGCTGGTGGACCAGGCCCATGGCCGCGGCGAAGCCCTGGCCGCCGGCGCCGACCTGGCGGTGCTCTCCTGCCAGAAGGCTGGCGGTGGCCTGGCCCAGAGCGCCGTGCTGCTGGCCCAGGGGCAGCGGGTTGCGCTCCCGGCCCTGGAGCGGGCCCTGCTCTGGCTGCAGACCTCCAGCCCCAGTGCCCTGCTGCTGGCCTCGGCTGAGGCCTCCCTGCTGGCCGCCGCCAGCCCCGCCGGCCAGGGCCGCCGCCGTCGCGCTGAGGCCTGCGGCCACCGCCTGCGCCGCCGCTGCCAGGCCCTGGGTCTGCCGCTGGTGGCCAACCAGGATCCCCTGCGCCTGGTGCTGCACACCGCCGCCCTGGGGATCAACGGCCTGGAGGCCGACGGCTGGCTGCTGCAGCGGCGGGTGCTGGCCGAGCTGCCGGAACCGGGCACGCTCACCTTCTGCCTGGGGGAGCGGCCCCCTGCTGGTGTGGCGTGGCGGCTGCCGCGGGCGCTGCTGGCTCTGAAGGCCGCCTTGGGCGGGCCGCCGCTGCCGCCCTTCAGCCGGCCACCTCTGCCGCTGGTGGCCGAACCGGAGCTGCCGCTGGGCCAGGCATGGCGGGCCGCCGGTGAGCCCCTGCCCCTGGCCGCCGCCGCCGGCCGGATCGCCGCCGAGCCGATCTGTCCCTACCCCCCGGGGATTCCGCTGTTGATTCCGGGCGAGCGGATCGACGGCAAGCGGGCCGGCTGGCTGCAGGAGCAGGCCCGGCGCTGGCCCGGTCAGATCGCTGATACGGTGATGGTTGTGGCCCGTTGAGCCAGCGCCGGAGCCGTGGCCGGATCCCCACCCCCCTACCACTGGGATTTCGTGACGCCGGGCCTGCCCGACGCCGCCTTCGCCGACGCCCCCGGCTTCAGCCCCACACCGATGGAGCTGAGGGTGATGCTGCTGGCCCACCTGCGCCCCCAGAGCGATTCCCTGGTGTGGGACGTGGGCGGCGGCACCGGTGCCCTGGCCCTGGAGATCGCCCGGCTGATGCCTGCTGGGGCGGTCCATACCCTGGAACGCGACCCGGAGGCGATCGCCCTGCTGGAGCAGAACCGGCTGCGCTTCGGGATCAGCAACCTGCACATCCACGCCGGCGCCGCCCCGGACGGCCTGGCCCTGCTGCCCCCCCGGCCTGACCGGGTGCTGTTGGAGGTGGGCCGGCCTCTGGGTGATGTGCTGCAGGCGGTGTGGCAGGCGTTGCAGCCGACGGGGCGGCTGGTGATCAGCACCGCCAGCCTGGAGGGGCTGGTGGACGCCACCGATACCCTGGGCCAACTGGCCGCCATCGACCTGCAGGTGGTGCAGGCCACGGTGCACCGCATGCAGCGGCGCGGCAGCCAGGCCAAGCTGGCAGCAGCCGAGCCGCTGTTCCTGATTGCGGCCGAGCGCCCCTGATCCCCCCTCCCCGCCCGTTTGTCCACTGAGATCCGATCCCGACAGGCCACCTCCCTGGCCCGGCTGCTCAGCGGCTGGGCGGCCGGGGGCATCGGCTTCGTGGTGGTGTGGCTGGGGGGCTGGTGGTTCACGGTGGCGGTGGGTCTGATCGTGCACCTGGGCCTGCTGGAGTACTTCCGCATGGCCCAGTTCAAGGGCATCCGTCCAGCCACCAAAACCACCTTGGTGGCGGTGCAGCTGCTGCTGTTCAGCACCCAGGCGGCCAGCCAGGCGGGTAGTGGCTGGCTGGCGGGTGATGTGGCGGCTGCAGTGCTGCCGGCCTCGGGGGCGGTGATCTGCGGCTGGCTGCTGCTGCAGCCGGTCACCGGCACCATCGCCGACATCGCCGCCTCGGTGTTCGGCCTCTTCTATCTGGGCTTTCTGCCCAGTCATTGGATCAAGCTGCGCGCCCTGCCCGATGGTGGCCTGGCCCTCACCCTGCTGGCCTGTTTTCTGATCGTCGCCACCGACATCGGCTCCTACATGATCGGCCGGCGCCTGGGCCGCCGGCCCCTCTCGCCGATCTCCCCCGGCAAGACGGTGGAGGGGGCCCTGGGCGGCGTGGCCTGCGCCATGGCGGTGGGGGCGATCGGCGGCAGCTGGATCGGCTGGCCCTGGGGCTGGTTGGTTGGGGCCCTGCTGGGGGCGGTGGTGGCCCTGTTCGCCCTGGTGGGCGACCTCACCGAGTCGATGATGAAACGCGATGCGGGTCTTAAGGATTCCGGCGACGCCATCCCCGGCCATGGCGGCATCCTCGACCGGATCGACAGCTTCCTGTTCGTGCCGGCGGTGGTGGTTTCCCTGGTCACCCTGGTGCTCCCCCTGCTGCAGCGCTGACCCCCCCCCTCGCTGGGGCTGGTGGGGATCAGGTGGTGATCACGGTGGCGCTGCCCTCCAGCACCACCAGGCCCGCCTCGATCGCCGCCCGCCTCACCGTGATGGCCGGGCCCATCGGCAACAGGGCGTCGTTGCCACCGGCGGTGGCGCTGATCCGCACGCCGCCGTCCTCGGCCAGGAGGGTGGTCTCCAGCTCCAGCGGTGTGCTGCTGCCCACCCCCTGGGCCTGGAACACCAGGTTCTGGTCGCGGATGCGCAGGCTCACCAGTGGGCTGACGCCCAGCAGCTGCTCAGCCAGGTCGTCGGCCAGGGCCTGCCACTGGGGCTGGAGCAGGGAGCGGCTGAGGGCTTCCGGGGTCAGGCCCACGAGCCCGGTGATGGCGATCTCGAGGGGCAACTGCAGGGGCTGGCCGCGCCAGAGCTGGCCCAGCTGCAGCTGCAGATCGCCCACCCGCAGGTCCACCAGGGCCAGCTCGAGCTGCTGGTACGTCACCCCCCGGGCCTGCACCCGCACCCCCGCCAGCCGACCGCGCAGCAGCTCGCGGCCAGTGCCCAGCAGCTCGATCTCCAGGCTCTGCACCGCCTCGCACTGCTGGCGCAGCCACAGTTCCAGCGCCTTTGAGAGCAGCTTGAGCAGGGGCTGGTCAGCCATGGGGGGTGGTGCGTTGGGGCAGGGCGGCCAGCCAGCGCTCGGCCACCCGCTCGGGCTGGTCGATGTGGGGCAGGTGGCCGCAGTGCTCCAGGGCCTCGATCCGATCCCCCAGCAGCGCCTGGGCCGCCTGCTTCTGGGGGCCGCGCAGGATGCGGTCCTGGTTGCCCCAGAGCACTTGCAGGGGCTGGGGCGGTAGGGGATCACCGCAGCCGGCGAAGCCGCCGGAGCGGGCGAAGGCCGCCAGGGCCTGGGCCCAGCGGGGGGCCTGCAGGTGCAGGGAGGCGATCTCCAGTTCGGCGGGGCCCACGTCGCGCTGGGGATCGGCGAAGGCGCTGCGGCAGAGGCCGCGGCGCACGGCGGGCAGGGCCAGAAAGCGCACCCCCAGCCCATCGAGCAGGGGTGGCAGGGGCATGGGCCGGCCGGTGAGGCCGGCGGGGGCCAGCAGCAGCAGCCGGCCGATCCGGCCGGACTGGCGGCGGGCCAGTTCCACGGCCACCGCCCCGCCCATCGAGGCGCCGATCAGGCCGACCTCTTCCCCTGGCTGACCCGCGCCGCCGCGCTCAGCAATCGCCCCCAGCAGGGCCTCCAGGTGGGCCAGCACCCCCGCCGGGTTGAACGGGCCCTGGCGGGGCCGGGGGGTGAAGCCGAAGCCGAACAGGTCGGGGATGAACAGCCGGCAGCTGCCCGCCAGCAGGGGGGCCAGCCGCCGGAATTCCAGGAAGGAGCTGTCGAAGCCATGCAGAAGCAGCAGGGGGGGACCGGCCCCCAGCACGGCCACCGGCCAGCGGCCCGGCAGCCCGGCCAGCGGCCACCACTCCACGGCCGCGGCCAGCTGGCGACCCTGGGGATCGAGCAGGGCCGTGGCCGCCTGCTGCACCAGCGCCTCACAGCCCTGCTGGTCGCCCGGTTGGATGGACAGGGCTGGCGGATTCACGCGGGCTGGCGCTCGCCGCTGGTGGTGCTCACCAGGGCCGCCAGTAGATCGGCGGGGGCCACGGCGAAGGGCAGGTGGTGGAGGTCGGAGCCGGGGGCGCAGGCGAAGGCGCTCACCTGTTCCAGGTCCGCCAGGGTGGCCTGGCCCAGCCCCAGCTCGGCCAGGGTGCAGGGAATGGCCAGGCGCTGGAACAGCGGCAGGAGCTGGCGGCGGGCCTGCGCCGCCAGCTGGGACCCGCCCAGCAGTTCCTCCAGGCGCAGCTGCACCAGGATGCCGAAACCCACCTTCTCGCCGTGCAGCACCCCGTGGGTGGCCTGCAGCTGGGTGAGGCCGTTGTGCACCGCGTGGGCGGCCACGGTGCGGCAGCGGGCGCCGCCGATGCCGCCGATCAGGCCGGCGGTGAGGCCGCAGGCCTCCGCCACCCGCACCCAGGCCTCGCCGCCGGGCTCCCGCAGGGCGGTCTCGGCGTCGAGCAGCAACTGGTCGCGCAGCACCCGGGCCATCTGCACCGCCTGCTGGATCAGGCCGTCGCCGCTGGCGCCGCTGCTCACCGACGCCTCATACCACTTGGCCATCGCGTCGGCGACGCCGCTGGCCAGGGTGCGGGCCGGCGCCTGGGCCACCAGCCCGTGGTCGAACACCAGCAGGTCGGGACAGCGGGCGAGGGCCACATCCCCCCTGAAGGCCCCCTGGGGGGAATAGAGGTTGGCGAGGGCGGTCCAGCCGGCACAGGTGGCGGCGCTGGTGGGCACGGTGACGCAGGCCAGCTGCAGCCGGTGGGCCAGCAGCTTGCCGGCATCGAGCACCTTGCCGCCACCGGCCGCCAGCACCAGGTCGGCCCCGGCCGCCCGGGCCTCCTGCGCCAGCTGCTCCAGGTCGGCCTCGCAGCAGTCATGCCCCAGCAGCCCTGGGGTCACCCGCAGCCCTGCGGCCTCCAGGTCGGCCTGCAGCCGGCCGCGCAGGCCCGCCGTGGCTGCGCTGCGACCCAGCAGCAGCACGTGCTGGCCGAGGGGCCGCAGCAGCGGCAGGGCCTCAGCCCAGGCTCCGGGCCCCCGCAGCACCTGGGCGGGGGCGATGGCATGGAGGGCTGGCTCTTCGCTGGGGGTGGCTGGGCTGGCGGGGTGGATGGCCGACTGGGGGGGAACGGCGTTCATTCAACAACCGCGAGCGGACGACCCGATCACCGGCGGATCAGGCGCTGGCGCCGGCCAGCTCGGGCAGGGCCGGAGTGGCCAGGCCCTTGCGGATCACCACCTGCTTGGCGTCGTTCACATCGACGATGGCGCTGTCGCCCTCGCCGAGGCGACCGCTGAGGAATTCCTCAGCCAGGGAGTCTTCCAGCAGGCGCATCACGGCGCGGCGCAGGGGCCGGGCTCCGTAGGAGGGGTTGTAGCCCTCTTCGACGAGGCGCTCCTTGAAGGCCTCGGTCACCGAGAGGTGGATGCCCTTCTCCTCCATGCGGCCGAACACCTCCTTGAGCATGATCTCGGCGATCTCCTTCACCTCGTCGCGGCTGAGTTGACGGAAGACGATGATCTCGTCGAGCCGGTTGAGGAATTCAGGCCGGAAGTACTGCTTCAGTTCCTCATTCACCAGCGAGCGGATGCGGTTGTACTGGGTGTCCTCCACCGCTTCGCCGGAGAACTCGAAGCCCAGGCCACCGCCGCCCTTCTCGATCACCTTCGAACCGATGTTCGAGGTCATGATGATCAGGGTGTTCTTGAAGTCCACCGTGCGGCCCTTGGAGTCGGTGAGGCGGCCGTCCTCCAGCAGCTGCAGCAGCAGGTTGAACACGTCGGGGTGGGCTTTCTCGATCTCGTCGAACAGCACCACGGTGTAGGGCCGGCGGCGCACTGCCTCGGTGAGCTGGCCGCCCTCGTTGAAGCCCACGTAGCCCGGAGGTGAGCCGATCAGCTTGCTCACCGTGTGGCGCTCCATGAACTCCGACATGTCGAGGCGGATCATCGCCTCCTCGCTGCCGAAGAAGTAGGCGGCCAGGGCCTTGGTGAGCTCGGTTTTGCCCACGCCGGTGGGGCCGGAGAAGATGAAGCTGGCGATCGGCCGGTTGGGGTTCTTCAGGCCCACGCGGGCGCGGCGGATGGCGCGCGACACGGCCTTCACGGCTTCGTCCTGGCCGATCAGGCGCTGGTGGAGAGTCTCCTCCATGTTCAGCAGCTTGGCCGACTCGCTCTCGGTGAGTTTCTGCACCGGCACGCCGGTCCAGGAGGCCACGATGTGGGCGATGTCCTCCTCGGTGACCATCGGTGCCCGGTCGAGATCAACCGTGACGGTTGTGGTGGCTGGGCCGGTGGCAGTGTCGCCCTCGGCTGCCGTTGCAGCAGCTGCTTCCGGTTCATCCTTGCGGGTCTGGAGAATCGTGCGGATCTGCTCGCGCAGCTCCACCTCCTTGTCGCGCAGCTCGCCGGCCTTGGTGAAGTCCTGTTCGCGCACGGCATCTTCCTTCTGCTTCTGCACGGCGCGCAGTTCCCGGTCCACCTCCTTGGCGGCAGGGGGCAGCTTCGAGTTCATCAGGCGCACCCGGCTGCCGGCCTCGTCGATCAGGTCGATCGCCTTGTCGGGCAGGAAGCGGTCGGAGATGTAGCGGTCGCCAAGGGTGGCGGCGGCGATCAGGGCCTCGTCGGCGATGGTGAGGCGGTGGTGCTCCTCGTAGCGCTCCTTGAGGCCACGCAGGATCTCGATCGTGTCCTCCACCGAGGGCTCACCCACCATCACCGGCTGGAAGCGGCGCTCCAGGGCGGCGTCACGCTCGATGTGCTTGCGGTATTCGTCGAGGGTGGTGGCGCCGATGCACTGCAGCTCGCCCCGGGCCAGGGCCGGCTTGAGGATGTTGGCGGCGTCGATGGCCCCCTCGGCGGCGCCGGCACCGATCAGGGTGTGCACCTCGTCGATCACCAGGATCACGTTGCCCGCGCCCCGGATCTCCTCCATGATCTTCTTGAGGCGTTCCTCGAACTCGCCGCGGTACTTGGTGCCGGCCACCAGCAGGCCGATGTCCAGGGTGAGAACGCGCTTGTCCTCGAGGATGTCCGGGATATCGCCGGAGTTGATGCGCTGGGCCAGGCCCTCGGCGATGGCGGTCTTGCCCACGCCGGGCTCGCCGATCAGCACGGGGTTGTTCTTGGTGCGGCGGCCGAGGATCTGGATCACCCGCTCGATCTCGTTCTGGCGCCCGACCACCGGGTCGAGCTTGCCGTCGGCGGCCTGCTGGGTGAGGTTGCTGCCGAATTCGTCGAGGGTGGGAGTCTTGGTGGAGCCCTTGCCACCGCCGCTGCCGGCGGCCACCTCGGCGGTTTCTCCCAGCATGCGGATCACCTGGGTGCGCACCTTGGCCAGGTCGACGCCGAGGTTCTCCAGCACCCGGGCAGCCACGCCCTCGCCCTCCCGGATCAGGCCCAGCAGCAGGTGCTCGGTGCCGATGTAGTTGTGCCCGAGCTGGCGGGCTTCCTCCAGGGAGAGCTCCAGCACCCGCTTGGCCCGGGGGGTGAAGGGGATCTCCACGGCCACGAAGCCGGAGCCCCGACCGATGATCTTCTCCACCTCAACGCGGGCATCCTTGAGGTTGACCCCCATCGACTTGAGCACCTTGGCGGCCACGCCGGTGCCTTCACCGATCAGCCCCAGCAGGATCTGCTCGGTGCCCACAAAGTTGTGACCCAGGCGCCGGGCCTCTTCCTGGGCCAGCATGATCACCTTGATGGCCTTCTCGGTAAACCGCTCGAACATGGGGCGGGGCCTGTTGCACGTTGGTTCCAACCTATCAGGGTTGAGCGGTGGGGTGTGAACCGACGCTGGAACGGGCAAGATGCGCTGCCACAGCGGGATCGCAGCGCTGTTTCATTACAACGAAACGAGCCTGATTCGTGGCTGAATCAGATCAGGAAACCGGTTATCCGCACCCGCCGCAGCCCAGTCCGGGTTCGGTGAATCAGCCCCTGCGTGAAGGCCCGGGGTTCAACGGCAGGAACTGACCCTGATCGGGGTGCAATTCAGGGTCCCGCCCCGGGCATGTCACTCCAGCTCCATCCATTGGATCAGGGCGTCGTCGCCGTTGCTGTAGTAGTGGCGACGGACGCCGGTGGTGCGGAAGCCCACCGCCCGGTAGAGGGCCAGGGCGGCCCGGTTGCCGCTGCCCACCTCCAGGGTGGCCCGCGCCGCCCCCAGCTCCCGCCCGCGCTGCAACAGGGTCCGCAGCAGCCCCCCGGCCAGCCCCCGGCGCCGGTGGGCCGGATCCACCGCCACCAGGGTGATGTGCAGCTCATCCACGATCAGCCAGGCGCAGGCCATGGCCAGCAGGCAACCCCCCTGCATCAGTCCCAGGCCGGGTCGCTGGGGGTCGGCCAGCTCGGTGCGCCACTGCCGGGCGCTCCACAGGCCGCCGAGACAGAGCCGGTCGAGATCCAGGCAGGCCTGCAGCTCAGCCGGCCCCAGGGACACCGGGGTGAGGTCAGCCCGGGGCCCGCCCGGACCAGCAGGCGCGCCGGATTCCTTACATTCGTTGATTCCCGCGCCGTCTGCCCCGGTCATGGTGATCTCCAGCCAGCCCCCCAGCCTGGGCAGCCAGCGGCCCTTCGAGGCCAGCGTGGACCTGGCCAGCCCCAACCGCAACCTGGCGCCGCTGAGCAGCGCCCTCGACGGTGAGGGGCGGCTGCAGGTGGGGGGCTGCACCCTCAGCGAGCTGGCGCGCACCTACGGCACACCGTTGTATGTGCTCGATGAGGCCACCCTGCGCGCCAGCTGCCGCGCCTACCGCGAGGCCCTGGAGCGCCACTATCCCGGCCCCTCCCTGGCCCTCTACGCCTCCAAGGCCAACAGCTCCCTGGCGATCACCGCCCTGGTGGCCGAGGAGGGCCTGGGGCTCGACGCCGTGTCGGCGGGCGAACTGCTCACCGCCCTGGGCGGGGGCATGCCGGCCGAGCGGATCGTGCTGCACGGCAACAACAAGAGCGCCGAGGAGCTGGCCCTGGCCGCCGCCCACGGCGTCACCGTGGTGCTGGACAACTGGCGCGACATCGAGCTGCTCAGCCAGCTGGCCCCCAGCCTGAGCGAGCCGGTGCGGCTGATGCTGCGCTTCACACCCGGCATCGAGTGCCACACCCACGAGTACATCCGCACCGGTCACCTCGACAGCAAGTTCGGCTTCGATCCCGACCAGCTCGAGCAGGTGCTGCGCCAGCTGGCGGGCTGCGCCTGGGGCCGGCTCACCGGTCTGCACGCCCACATCGGCTCCCAGATCTTCGAGATCCAGCCCCACCGCGACCTGGCCGCCGTGATGGCCGACGCCCTGCAGCTGGCCCGCTCCCTGGGCCACCCCGTGAGCGACCTCAACGTGGGCGGCGGCCTGGGCATCCGCTACGTGGCCAGCGACGACCCGCCGTCGATCGACGCCTGGGTGGCGGCGGTGGCCGGCGCCGTGGCCGAGGCCTGCCGGGAGCGCGGTCTGGAGCTGCCCCGGCTGCTGTGTGAGCCCGGCCGCTCGCTGGTGGCCAGCGCCGGCGTCACCCTCTATGCGATCGGCAGCCGCAAGCAGATTCCCGGCATCCGCACCTATCTCTCGGTGGATGGCGGCATGAGCGACAACCCGCGGCCGATCACCTACCAGTCGCAGTACACCGCCCTGCTGGCCGACCGCCCCGAGGCCGAGGCCAGCGAAACCGTGACCGTGGCCGGCAAGCACTGCGAATCCGGCGACGTGCTGCTCAGGGATGCGGCCCTGCCGCCAGCCACCAGTGGCGAGATCCTGGCGGTGCTGGCCACCGGCGCCTACAACGCCTCGATGGGGTCGAATTACAACCGCATCCCCCGGCCGGCGGCGGTGCTGGTGGCGGGCGGCCAGGCCGACCTGGTGCAGCGGCGCGAGCAGCCGGACGAGCTACTGCGCTACGACGTGCTGCCGGCCCGGCTGACGCCGGTATCCTGAAGCTAAGGTCTGGATGGCGGTGTGGGTGGGTCCTGGATCGGTGCACATCCCGGTGTACTGGCCGGCTCGCTGCTCAGCCTTCCCGACCTGCGCCTGATCCTCGATCTGGTCCTGGCTGCGGGGCTCGGTTGGCTGCTGCTGGGCCGGGTGAGCGAACCGCGCACCCTCTGGCTGTTGCGCGGTTACCTGTTGCTGGTGACCCTGGCCTGGGCGGTGCAGCGCTTCGCCAACCTGCCGCTCACCACCACCCTGCTCGACGCCCTGGTGCTGGCCTGCAGCCTGGCCCTGGCCATCCTCTGGCAGGGGGAGCTGCGCCGCCTGATGGAGCTGCTGGGCACCGGCCGGCTGGGGGTGCTGTTCGGCAGCCGCAATGGCGACCAGCTGGCCTCGGGCGCGGTGGGTCTGCTCAGTGAGGCGGCCGGCCGGCTCTCCCAGCTGCGCCGGGGGGCGCTGATCGTGGTGGATCTGGGCAGCGACCTGCGCCCGGAGGACTTCCTCAACCCAGGCCTGGCGATCGATGCCCAGCTGTCGGTGGACCTGCTGCTCAACCTGTTCGCCGCCGACACCCCCCTGCACGACGGGGCCGTGCTGGTGCGCGGCAACCGCATCCTGGCGGCGGGGGTGATCCTGCCCCTCTCCCGCCAGGGGAGCAACCGCTACGGCACCCGCCACCTGGCGGCCCTGGGGCTCACCGAGCGCCACGACCGCTGCCTGGCGATCGTGGTGTCGGAGGAGACCGGCACCCTCTCCCTGGCGAGCCAGGGGCGGCTGGAACGGCCGATCACCAGCAGCCGCCTCCACGATCTGCTCAGTGCTGCCCTGGCCCGCCCCACGGGGCGTAGCGTGGGCAAGGATTCGCCGGAGGCCCGCGGATGAGTCGCGCCCTGGCGACCGACACCCATGAGAACGGTCTTGGCTTGAACGGTCCTGACTTGAGCTCCGCACATCTGGCTGAGCTGGATCAGCCGGTCGGCACGTTCGAGGGCGAGCCCGAACGCCGGCCGCGGCTGCTGCCCGCCGGGCTCGATCCCGGCCGTCTGCCCGGCCACGTGGCCCTGATCATGGATGGCAACGGCCGCTGGGCCCGCGGCCGCGGCCTGCCCCGGGTGATGGGTCATCGCCAGGGCGTGGAGGCGCTCAAGCGCACCCTGCGCCTCTGCAGCGACTGGGGCATCGGCACCCTCACCGCCTACGCCTTCTCCACTGAGAACTGGAACCGGCCGGGGGAGGAGGTGAGCTTTCTGATGACCCTGTTCGAGCGGGTGCTGGAGCGGGAGCTGCAGGGGCTGGAGCGGGAGCAGGTGCGCATCCGTTTCCTCGGCGACCTCAGCCCGCTGCCGGCCGGGCTGCAGCGGCTGATCGCCGATGCCACCGCCCGCACGGCCGGCAACACCGGCATCCGCTTCAACGTGTGCACCAACTACGGCGGCCGGGCCGAGCTGGTGGGGGCGGCGCGGCGGCTGGCGGAGCGGGTGGCCCGCGGGGATCTCGACCCGGCGGCGATCGACGAGCGACACTTCGCCGCCGAACTGCACACCGCCGGCGAAGCCGACCCCGACCTGCTGATCCGCACCAGCGGCGAGCAGCGGCTGAGCAACTTCCTGCTCTGGCAGCTGGCCTACGCCGAACTGCACATCACCGAGGTGCTCTGGCCCGATTTCGACGAGGCCGCCCTGCTCTGTGCTCTGCGGGACTACCAGAGCCGCCAGCGCCGGTTCGGCGGCATCGCGGCCCTGCCCTGAGACTCCAGGCCCTGCCCTGAGCTCCGTCACCAACCCAGTCGTTTCCACTGCCTGTGACCGCCACCCCGCACGTGCCCACCCGCCACGACTGGAGCCGGGCCGAGATCCAGGCGCTGCTGGAGCTGCCCCTGCTGGAGCTGCTGTGGCGGGCCCAGGCGGTGCACCGCGAGGCCAACCCCGGCTACCGGGTGCAGCTGGCCTCGCTGCTGAGCGTGAAGACCGGCGGCTGCGAGGAGGACTGCGCCTACTGCCCCCAGTCGATGCACCACAGCAGCGATGTGGCGGGCCGGCCGGAACTCGATGTGGAGCCGGTGCTGGCGCGCGCGCGGGCGGCCAGGGAGGCCGGCGCCCAGCGCTTCTGCATGGGCTGGGCATGGCGGGAGATTCGCGACGGGGCCCCGTTCGAGGCGATGCTGCAGATGGTGCGGGGTGTGCGGGAGCTGGGCCTGGAGGCCTGCGTCACTGCCGGCATGCTCACCGACCGCCAGGCCGAGCGCCTGGCCGAGGCCGGCCTCACCTCCTACAACCACAACCTCGACACCAGCCCCGAGCACTACGAGCGGATCATCACCACCCGCACCTACCAGGAGCGGCTGGAAACTCTGCAGCGGGTGCGCCGGGCCGGCATCGCGATGTGCTGCGGCGGCATCATCGGCATGGGCGAGGGCACCGAGGATCGGGCCAGCCTGCTGCAGGTGCTCGCCAACCTCGATCCCCACCCCGAGAGCGTGCCGATCAACGCCCTGGTGGCGGTGGAGGGCACGCCCCTGGAGGAGCAGCCTGCCGTGGATCCCCTGGAGCTGGTGCGGATGGTGGCCGTCGCCCGCATCCTCATGCCCCACTCCCGCGTGCGCCTCAGTGCCGGCCGTGAACAGCTCAGCCGCGAGGCCCAGATCCTCTGCCTGCTGGCCGGCGCCGATTCGATCTTCTACGGCGACACCCTGCTCACCACCGGCAACCCGGATGTGGCGGCCGACCGCGAGCTGCTGGCGGCGGCCGGGGTGCAGGCCTGGCAGTGACTGTTCTAGTTGCGGCGTTCTATCGCTTTGCGGCGCTGGATGCGCTGCCGGCGTTGCGCAAGGAGCTGCAGGACCTGGCTGCCGCCGGCGCGGTGCGCGGCACGATCCTGCTGGCGGCTGAGGGGGTGAACGGCACGATCGCCGGACCGGAGGCCGGCGTGAGGGCGGTGCTGGCACGCCTGCGCCGGGTGCCCGGCCTGGAGCGGTTGAAGGCCAAGTTCAGCCGCACGCAGGAGCAGGCCTTCCGCCGGCTCAAGGTGCGGCTCAAGCGCGAGATCGTGACCCTCGGCCAGCCAGACGTGCGGCCCTACCTGGCCACGGCGGTGGGCACCCACGTGCCGCCCGAGCAGTGGGATGCCCTGATCGCCGATCCGGACACCCTGCTGATCGACACCCGCAACACCTACGAGGTGGCGATCGGCACCTTTGCCGGCGCGATCGATCCCGGCACGGCCAGCTTCCGCGACTTTCCCGCCTGGGTGGAGCGCGAGCTGGGGCCGCTGGTGGCCGAGCGCCAGCCCCGGGCGATCGCCCTGTTCTGCACCGGCGGCATCCGCTGCGAGAAGGCCACGGCCTATCTGCAGCAGCAGGGATTTGCAGGGGTGCACCACCTGGAGGGGGGCATCCTGCGCTATCTGGAGGAGAGGCCCGAGGCGGGCAGCAGCTGGCGCGGCGAATGTTTTGTGTTCGACCAGCGGGTGGCGCTGAACCACCGGCTCGAGCCCGGTGAGCACAGCCTCTGCCACGCCTGCGGCCTGCCGCTCTCCCCCGCCGATTGCCAGGAGGCCAGCTACGAGCCGGGCGTGAGCTGCCGCCACTGCATCGAGCGCTTCAGCGATGGCGACCGGGCCCGTTTCCGTGAACGCCAGCGGCAGATGCAGCAGGCAGGGCAGCGGGGCGAGCGGCACATTGGTGGCTGAGTCCAGGCCCGTTCTCTACAGCTTCCGCCGCTGCCCCTACGCGATTCGGGCGCGGCTGGCCCTGGCGGCGGCGGGCCTGGTGCCCGGCCGGGATCTGGAGCTGCGCGAGGTGAGCCTGCGCGCCAAACCGCCGGAGCTGCTGGCGGCCTCCGCCAAGGGCACGGTGCCCGTGCTCACGACTGCGGGTGACGGTGCCTCTCCACCCACGGTGCTCGACGAGAGCCTGGCGATCATGCACTGGGCCCTGGAGCGCTGCTATCCCCAGGGCTGGCTGGCGGGCTGGAGCGCCGCCGAGCGTGCCCGGATGGCGGCGCTGATCGCCCAGAACGATGGCCCCTTCAAGCACCACCTCGATCGCTTCAAGTACTCCGGGCGCGACGCCGGCGAGGGCGAGCGCCAGGCCCTGCGCGGCCACCACCGCGATGCAGGTCTGGCCATCCTGCGGGGCTGGAGTGGGCTTTTGGCGGGCGGCGGCTGGCTGTTGGGAGATCGACCCTCCCTGGCCGACTGGGCCCTGCTGCCATTCGTGCGCCAGTTCCGCCTGGTCGATCCGGCGGGCTTTGCTGCCGAGCCGGGGCTGGGGCCGCTGCACGCCTGGCTGGAGCGGTTTCTGGCGGGCCCGGAGCTGGCGGCTGTGCTGGCCCCGCCCTGGGCGGAGCGCAGCCCCTGGCGCTCCCCCGGCTGGCTGTATCACCTGGCCCTGCGGCCGGAGTGGCAGCAGGCCCGTGCCGCGGGCGACTACCGCCGTTCCACCCGCGGGCGCTCCCTGGAGGAGGTGGGCTTCATCCACCTCAGTGCTGCCCACCAGGTGGGGGCCACCGCCGCGCGCTTCTATGCCGACCTGCCCGCCGGCACGCTGCTGCTGCTGGTGGTCGATCCCCAGCGCCTGGCCGCCGCCGGCCTGGCGGTGCGCTGGGAGCCCGCCCCCGCCAGCGGCGAGCTGTTCCCCCACCTGTTCGGGGCGCTGCCCCTGCAGGCGGTGCTGCTGGCCGAGCCGTTTGTTCCCCCATTGGCCAACATGGGAGCCCGGCCCAATTCCTGATGCTCAGTCCTTCGCGTGGTCCGGAACGGCTGGTGCGCCTGGGCCAGTGGCTGATCGCCCTGCTGTTCGCCTACTTCCTGATCCAGGTGGGTGGTTCCCTGATCGCCGACCTGCCCCTGCTCTCGCGCCGGCCGCCCCAGGAGCGCTTCCTCGACACTGCCCGGGTGGGCCAGCTCGAGCGCCAGCTGCAATCCATGCAGCAGCGCCGCGATCAGCTGCAGGGCGAGATCGAGCGGCTCACCGAGCGCCAGCTGCTGGCCGGGGAGGCCACCGCCCGCGAGCAGACCAGCTTCGACAACTGGCGCGCGGCCCGCTCGGCCACGGAGCAGTCGCAGCAGAACCCGGAGGTGATCGCCCGGGCCCGCCAGCTCGACGGGCTGCTGCGCCAGGAGCAGCAGCTCCGGGCCCAGCGCAGCCAGCTGGAGGCCAACCTGCAGCGCGCCCAGGGCGAGCTGGCGGCTCCCCAGGGGCAGCTGGAGCAGCTGCGCCGCCAGGCCCGCCAGCGCTCGGAGCTGCTGGCCTTCGGGATCCGGCTGGCGTTCGTGGGGCCGCTGCTGCTGCTGGCCCTCTGGCAGTTCCGCCGCTACCGGGGCAGCGACCAGTGGCCCTTCGTGTGGGGCTTTCTGCTGTTTGGCCTGTTCGCCTTCTTCGTAGAGCTGGTGCCCTACCTGCCCAGCTTCGGCGCCTACATCCGCTACGGCGTGGGCGCCCTGCTCACCCTGGTGGTGGGCCGCTCGCTGATCCGCTGGCTGAACGCCTACCTGCTGCGCAAACAGCAGGAGCAGGCCGCGCCCCAGCAGCAGCGCCAGCGCCAGATCCGCTACGAGAAGGCCCTGCAGACCCTGGGCCGCCACCAGTGCCCCAGCTGCGAACGCAGCCTGCCGCGCCAGGAGGGCGCCCTGCCCAACTACTGCATGCACTGCGGCCTGCAGCTGCAGCGCCACTGCGACGGCTGCGGCAGCCAGCACCTGGCCTGCTTCCCCTACTGCCCCAGCTGCGGGCTGGGGTCTGGGCTGGCCGAGGCTGACCCGGGGGTGGACCCAGGGGCGGTTCCATCGCCTTGATCAACCCTTCAGCCACCCCCACCCTGGCCCAGCTCGAGCAGGAGGCCCGCCGGCGGGGGCTGCTGCTGCGCCTGCAGGTGGGCCGGCCGGCGGGGCTGGCCTGGGGGCTGCGGGTGGGGGTGGCCCGGCGCCGCGATCGGGCTGATGGGGCCTCGCCGCTGCAGTTGCTGGGGGAGCTCAAGGGCTGGGCCCTGCCCACCACCAACGGCCTGCGGCTCGACACGATGCGCGTGCAGGGCACGGACACGGCCGCCGTGGGGCCGCTGATCTGGGCGGCCACCTTCGCCTGGGCCCTGGAGGCCACCCCCTGCCGCCAGGCCACCCTGCTGGCGATCCGCGACCGGGAGGCCCAGCACCGGCGGCTGGTGCGCTACTTCCACCAGCTGGGCTTCCGGCCCCTGCGCGAGCTGGGCGCCGGCGCGGCCGATCTGGCACCGCGCCTGCTCTGGGGCGGCGCCGGGCTGCTGATGCGCGGCGACTGCGCCGAGGGCCTGGCCCGCAGCGCCCGGCGGCTGGCCGGGGGAGAGCCTTTGCAGCGATGACTGGCCTTGATCCATGCAGGCGTCGGTCCATGAGGCAAAGACCCACCTCTCCAAGCTTCTGGAGGCGGTGGCAAGGGGCGAGCGGGTTGTGATCACCCGTCATGGCGTGCCGGCTGCGGAACTGGTGCCGGCACGACGATCCGGGGAGCGGATCGGCAGTCTGAAAGGTCAGGTCCCTCCCCCGCCTGCAGACGTCCTCGCCCCCCTTTCGGCAGAGGAACTGGGCGACTGGGGGGCCCTGTGAGCGGATTGGGGAGGCCGATCGCGCTGTGTTGCGTGTGATCGTGCTTGATGAAATCGGCCAGAAGGTGCGGCTGGGCCAATGGCCGGACATGCTTCCCTTCGCCGCCGACCTGTTGAACCGCGCCGATGCCGACGGCTTCGATCTTCTGCCCCTGTCGCCGTCTGCTCGACTGGGACCACAGAGATCCCTTCGACCGGATGATCGCGGTGGTGGCCCGCCAGGAGGACCTGCTCCTCATCTCGGCGGATGCCGCCTTCGATGGCCTCGGGGTGGAGCGTCTCTGGGGCTGAGCTGTTGCCCCCCAGCGGCCGCAGGAGTTCCAAGCTGTGGGGAGTTGGTTGCTGCTGCATGACCGCTGATCTGGGCCGCCTGCGCCCGCTGCTGCCCTGAGCTGATGGGTTTCGATCCCCGCACCGGCGCCGGTGGCCGATCGCCCTCGCGGGGGGTGGTGACCAGCAATGTGGACACCCTGCTGGCCGAGAACGACGCCCTGCGCCGCGAGGTGCGCCGCCTGCGCCTGCAGTTGCAGAACCTGCAGCTGGAGCGAAACCAGCGGGGCCGCACCGTGACCGGTGGGGAGCAGCATGGAGAGATAGTCGCCCGGGTGGAGCGCTGGGGGGTCGCCATGGCCCGCCATCCGAGGTGGAAGGCCTTGCCCGTGGGGCCGCCCGGGGGACTGCGCGGGCTGGTGGAGGAGCGGGGCTCGCCGGCGCTGCCGGCGGAGCTGGCCGTGGCCCTGCGCGGTCCCCACAGCCGGGTGCGCTGGGCCGTGCGTGCCGCCTTCGCCCTCCACGGCCAGCGGGCGCCGGAGTGGCTGAACGAGGCCCCGCTGCGGCTGGTGGACGACCTGCTGCGCCTCACCGCACGCCCCGTGGATCCGCGCACGGCCGCCCTGCGCCTGCTGGGTCTGGAGCCCGGGGCCTCGCTGGCGGCGATCAAGCGGGCCTACCGGCGCCTGGCCAAGGCCCACCATCCCGACCTGGGCGGCGATGTGGAGGCCTTCCACCGCCTCGACGCCGCCTACCGGCTGCTGATCGGCTCAGAAGCGCAGGTTTAGCCCCAGGCCCGTGGCCAGGATCGGCGCGGCGTTGCGGCCATCGGGGGACAGGATCAGCTGCAGCACCGGCTGCAGGCTCAGCTGCTGGTTCAACCGCCAGCTGTAGTTCAGCTCCAGCACGGCCTCATGGGGGTTGCGGCCGTGTACCAGCTGGGGATTGAGGCGGCTGAACCCGCCGGCCAGGGCCAGCACGTCCTGGGGACGGCCGGGCAGCGGCCCCTGGCTCAGCCAGCCGCCGGCCAGGAACAGGGGCACGGGATTGTCGCTGCGCTCCTGGCCGGCGTTCACCCCCAGCCAGAGGCGGTTGTCGAGCCCCAGGGGCAGGGGCGCGGCAGTGGTGAGCAGGCCGGTGAGGGCTCCGCTGCTGCCTTCGCCCCTGAGCACCGCGCCGCCGCCCAGCTGCAGCAGCGGCGGTGGCAGCCGGCGCGGCACCGGGCCGTGGGGACCGGCCAGGGGCGTACCAGCCAGCGTGTGGCCCGGCAGACGGGCGTAGCGCCACTGCAGGAGCACGGCCCCGCCCTCAGCCGCCGGCAGGTCGGGATTCACCCCGAAGAACCCGGCCAGCTCATCGATCGGCTCCAGCCAGAACCCGCCCAGCTGCCAGCTGCCCCAGCGCTCCGCGGGGGCGGGCGTCCAGCTCAGGCGCAGGCCCGGGGCGATGGCGGGATTGATCGGCAACCCCCCCACGCTCAGATTGAGCGTGTCGTTGAGGGCCGAATGCACGTAGGCAGCCAGCACGGGTGCGGCCACGAAGTCGGGGTTGATCGAGAACAGGCCGGCCTTCAGCCCCACGCGTCCCGCACCCGGGCGCCGCTCCACGCTGGCCTCGGTGAGCCACAGGCCAGTGGCATAGGCGGTGGACTGCAGGGGGAAGGCGGCCCCGATCTCCTCCGAGAGGTCGGGCTGGCCGCTGAACAGGCTCAGCTGCAGGTGGCCCCGCCAATGCCCCCGCAGGCGTCTGCCCATCCTCCCCCAGGCGCAGATCCAGGGTGAGCTGCTGCATCCAGCTGGCGCTTCGCTCCAGGCCGCCGCTGGGGTTGGCCAGGGGCTGGGCCTGCAGCTCCAGGCCGGTGCTCCACCAGGCCGCACCCGTTGGGCGCGCAGGTGGCGGTGGCTCCGGTTCAGCCTGGGGGTCAGCAGCCGCTGCCGCTGGCGCCGGGGCGAGGCAGAGCAGGGCCGCCAGCAGAGAGGGGATCGCTCTCGGCGTGGTAGCTGCTGCGCACCAGCGGCCCGCTGCGCACCTGCTGGAAACCCAGCTCGCGGGCGATGGCGCCGAGGCGGTCAAAGTCGTTTGGGCTCCAGTAGCGGGCCACGGGAATGTGGGCCAGCGAAGGCCGCAAGTATTGCCCCAGGGTGAGGCGCTGACAATCCACCGCCCGCAGGTCGCGCAGCGTCTGCACCACTTCCTCCTCGCTCTCCCCCAGCCCCAGCATCAGGCCGCTCTTGGTGGGAATCGCCGGCGCCAGCTCCCGGGCCGCCGCCAGCAGGCCCAGGGAGCGGCGGTAGGTGGCGCCGCGGCGCACCTCCCCCTGCAGCCGCTCCACCGTTTCCAGGTTGTGGTTGAAGCACACCGGCCCAGCGGCCAGCACGGTGGCCAGCCGCTGGCGCTGGGCCGCCAGACCGGCCTGCTCCTCGCGGTGCCCGCCCCAGAAGTCGGGGGTGAGCACCTCGATCGCTGTGCCCAGGCTGCGCCGGCGGATGGCGGCCATGGCGGCGGTGAACAGGCCGGCGCCGTGGTCGGCCAGGTCATCGCGGGCCACGGCGGTGAGCACCACATAGGAGAGGCCCAGCACCGCCACCGCCTCGGCCACCCGCTCGGCCTCGGCGCCGTCCAGGGGCATCGGCGCCTGGCCCTTGTCCACCTGGCAGAAGGCGCAGCTGCGGGTACAGATCGAGCCCCCCAGCAGGAAGGTGGCCGTGCCGGCGGCGTAGCACTCCGCCCGGTTGGGGCAGCGGCCCTCCTCACAGATCGTGTGCAGCCGCTGCTGCTTCACCACCGCCTGCACCGCCGCCAGGTCGGAGGCCCGGCCCACCGGCCGCTGCAGCCAGGCCGGCAGCCGTTCGGCCGGGGCGATGGCGCTGTAGCGGCTGGTGGGTTGGCTGGGCATCACACGTCGAACAGTCGGCCGCCTGAATCGGCCCATTCTCAGGCGAGCCAGCGCAGATCGCGACGCAGCTCCCGGGCCATGCGACTGTCGCCGGCGAGCAGCTCCTCAAGTTCCCTGGACGAGAGCACCAGGGCATCACAGCTGAGGGGAAGGCGCTCCAGCGGCCAGTGGCGCAGGCGCTGGTGCTGGGGGCCCTCGGCGTCCTCGTCGATCAGCAGCAGATCGAGATCGCTGCCCACGCCGGCGTCGCCTCGCCCATAGCTGCCGAACACCCCCACGCGGCTGAGGCTCGCGCGGGCGCGGCGCTGTTCCTCGGCCCAGGTGCGCACCGCCTGGAGCACCTGCTCAGGCCTGGGCCAGCGCAGCACGGATTGCGTCAACAAGCGCACGGGCATGGCCGAGGGCATCCTGGCTTTGCAGCCGGCCGAAATGATCGGTCGGTGCACCTTCCGGCAGGCTATCGGGATAGCGGGTGGGGATGTAGAGGGCGTCAAGCACCCGGAGCCGATCCTCCAGATCCGCCACCTCTACGGCCAGGGACTGGGCCAGCTCCGCTGGCAGGTCGCGGAAGGAGCGCCCGAGGCCATGGCCCCAGCTCTGCTGGCCATGGCGGAGGTGCAGCGCCTTGAGGGCCTTCTCCACGGCCTGATGGCAGGCGAAACAGGCCCACTCATGGTGGCCGGCACCGGCACTGAGCTGGGCCTGGGCCAGGTCGGCCTCGGCCTGATGCAGCCAGTCTGCTGAGCGATTCATCGCTGCAGTCTGGGCCAGCTGCGCCGACAGTTCCAGATCACCGGTTCCAGCCTGCAACCCTGCCGATCACTCCACCGGCCGGCGACCCTCGAGGGCGCGGGCCAGGGTGATCTCGTCGGCGTACTCCAGCTCGCTGCCCATCGGCAGGCCGTAGGCGATGCGGCTCACCGGTGCGAAGGGCCGCAGCAGGCGCGCCAGGTAGAGGCTGGTGGTGTCGCCCTCCACGCTGGGGGTGAGGGCCAGGATCACCTCCTCCACCGGTACCTCGCCCTCGGCGGCCACCCGCTGCACCAGCGGCTGGATCTGCAGCAGCTCGGGGCCGATGCCGTCCATCGGCGAGATCAGGCCGCCCAGCACGTGGTAGCTGCCCTTGAACTCGCGGGTGCGCTCCATGGCCAGCAGGTCGCGGGAGTCGGCCACCACGCAGATCTGGCCAGTCTGGCGCTCCGGGTTGCGGCAGATCTCGCAGAGCGGCTCGGCGGAGAGGTGGAAGCAGCGCCGGCACTGGCCCACCTGGCTGCGGGCGGCCAGCAGGGCGTCGGCGAAGTTGCGGATCTGGTCCTCCGGCTGGCGCAGCAGGTGCAGGGCCAGGCGCTGGGCCGTGCGCGGGCCGATGCCGGGCAGCCGCTCGAACTGCTCGATCAACCGGGCCAGGGGACGGGTGTAGCCGCTCAGGACCGTGCTGCCGCTGGCGGGAATGTAGGCGCGGCGCCCAGCAGAATGGGCGCCAGCTCCCCGCCCGCCGCGCCCGTGACCGCCACGCCCGTCCGTCTTCTGCCGCCGGCAGGCCTGTTGCGCAGCCTGGTGGCGCTGGCACTGGCCCTGCTGGTCACGGCCTGCAGCGGCACCACCGCCGGCCTGAACGGCTACCAGAGTCCGGACGGCCGCTATGCCTTCCTCTATCCCACCGGCTGGATCCGCGCCCAGGTGAGTGGCGGCCCCTCGGTGGTGTTCCACGACCTGATCAACAGCGACGAGACCCTCAGCCTGGTGATCTCGGAGGTGACCCCCGACAGCGATCTCACCAGCCTGGGCAGTCCGGTGGCGGTGGGCGAGGCCCTGCGCCGCAACGTGATCGCCCCCGAGGGCAGCGGCCGGCAGGCCGAGCTGGTGCAGGCCGATGAGCGCCAGCAGGGCGGCCGCACCTTCTACGACCTGGAATACGCCGTGCACCTGCAGGATCGCGACCGCCACGAGCTGGCCACGGTGGTGGTGGACCGGGGCCGCCTCTACACCTTCGCCGCCAGCACCAACGAGATCCGCTGGCCGAAGGTGAAGGACCTGTTTGCCCAGGTGGTGACCTCGTTCAATCTGCTGGTGTGACTTGAGCGCGCTGGCCCCAGGCGCTGTCATGCCAGCTGCCGTCGATGTGGTGGTGATCGGCGGCGGCCTGGCCGGGGGGGTGCTGGCCCTGGAGCTGGCGGCTGCATCTGCCACGACAGCGGCGGAAATCTCCGTGCAACTTGTGGATGCTGCGGGCCCGCACCAAGCCGGCAGCAGCGCCTGCGCCAGCCAGTGGAGCTACGGGGCGCTCGCCCCCTTCGCCGGCGGCCACTGGGCCCGGCTGCAGAACCGCCATGGCGATCTGGGCTGGCGGCGCCGCTGGTTCCGCCCCTGGGGACCGGGCGCCCCCCTGGGCGGCCGGCTGCCCCTCCCCTGCAGCCGGGTGGAGGCCGCCGTGTTGCGCCGCCAGCTGCCCCGCGCCCTGGAGCGGGCGGGGGTGCGCGGGCGCCGGGGCCGGGTGGAGCGCCTGCTGCCGCCCGCCGCCGCCGGTATGCCCTGGCAGCTGCAACTGGCGGGCGCGCCCGAACCCCTGGCGGCCCGCCAGGTGGTGCTGGCCGCCGGGGCCGGCAGCCGGGAGCTCTGGCCGAAGCTGCCCGAGCGCCTGCGGGTGAGCTGGGCGGGGGTGCTGGAGCTGGAGCCCCAGCACGGAGGCTGGCCCTGGGCCGGCCCGCTGGCGATGCGGCTGCCGGCCCGCTTCCAGCGGCTGGCCCTGGAGGCCGGAGCCGCCGGCCTGGCCGCCGAGGCCTGGCAGGTGGATCCGGGCCTGCTGCCCTGGGGCGATCACTGGCTGGCGGGGCAGATCAGCCTGGTGCGCCCCGGCCTGGCGGCCGGCGATCCCCCCGACCCTGGCCTGCAGGAGCGGCGGCTGCGCCAGGCCCTGGCGCCCTTGCTGCCGGCGCTGGCCCACTGGCCTGGCCACTTTCAGCAGGTGCCGGTGAGCTTCTGCACGGACGGCCAGCCCCTGGCGGGCCCGGTGGCCGGGGCGCCGCCGGGCCTGTGGAGCTTCGTGGGCTTCAGTGCCGCCTTTCTGGCAGTGCCGCGGCTGGCGCCCCGGCTGGCCCGGGCCGTGCTGCAGTCGGCCGCCCAGCTGCCCGATCGGTAGTGCTCGTCACCAGCGAAGTGCCCCCAGATGTGCTGGATCTTTCTTTTGCTGCAGAGTGAACCCTCGCGGGCTTTCCTCCGGTCCATGGCTCTTGAGAAAACGCGGCGGGGCTGCTACGGTTTTGAGAGATTTCAGGTGCACAGCGTCCGACTTTCGGCAAAGTCCATAGTGCCAACCATGATCACATTCAGGTCTTTCATTTTTCTAAATTTCTCCTGATTGGCCGGTTTGGTAATCTTTTAAGGTAATCTTTACTGTCTCTCAAGGCAGTCAGTTGTCCAGGCCCTAGAGGCCGCGTGACGCGGTTGAGACGCTTCCCTTGGATTGCGGTCCCCGCGCACGTGCACTCGGCTGGTTGACTTCGGTCCCGCCAGTGCCCCCACGCCACCCGTGTGTCCACCCACCGTGCAGGGACCTCAACCAGCGCAGCCATCCCGCCCGCGGCGGCGCCGTCCCCGCCGCGACCTGGCCTGTCCCCACCATCCCCAGCAGGGGTTGCGCAGCGTTTCGGCCAAGCGCTTTCTGGCGGCCGGCCCGGACGGCGAGATCAAGGCCGGCCCCGTGCAACGCGAGCGCTTCCTGCAGTGGGCCCAGCGGCAGGGCCTCACCCCCCTGCCCGAGGACTGGATCGAGGCCTTCCACTGCCCCGCCTGCAACAGCGTGCTGTACTGGCGCCTCCAGCGCGGCCCCGGCGGCGATCTCCGCCTGCTCCCCCTGCCCGCCGGCGTCCTGGCCCAGCTGCAGCGACGCCTGTCCCAGCCCAGCGCTGAGCCTGAACCCCAACCTGCTGGCAATACCCCTGGCAATAACCCTGGCAATATGCATGCCATCTGAGCGCCATCACGCACCCTTGAGCACCACGTCCGAGCCTGGAGCGGAGATGGAATCCTCCCCGTCCACCACTCATCCATCCATCACTCACTCCGCTCGTGGAGCCAGTGCTTCCCGTGCGCAAGCCCTGCCCACCAGGCGCAAGGAACTGGTGATCCTGATCACGGCCGGCTGGGCCCTGTTCACGGTGTTTGTGCTCACGGTGCTGGGTGGGCTGCTCCCGCTCCAACTCCGCAATCTCGCCTGGAGTCAGAACCTTTCCAGGTTGATCGTGGATGCGGGCTCCCTGGCCCTGGTTGGCCTCTGCCTGGTTCGCTACGGCTCTTATCTGAGAACTCTCGATCTTCCGCGCAGGTCATCTCGCTCTGGTGTCAGCACCTCAGCTGCTGCCAGATCGAGTACACCAACATCGTCTCAATCATCAATATCATCTAAGTCATCATCTAAGTCATCGTCTAATTCAGCCTCGAAGAGTCATTCCCATCGCAGCTCGCGTTCATCCCGCCATTCGTCACGGTCAGGGCTCTCCGTGGCAACGCTCTCCAAGGTCTTATACCGCAAGCTGATTGTTCAACCACTGGCAGCACTTTCCGCGGTTGTATTCAGGAACCAGGGTTCCCAGAACTCCTCGGGATCAAACCATTTCCCTCTGGATCAATCCGCCAGGGACACTCAGGCCATCGAGCGCAACAAGCTCTGGGTACGCCGCATGGCGATCGCTGGCACCATTGGAATGCTGTTGCTGGCGCCGCTGCAGGTGGTGATCTTCCTGCGAGGTGCGTCAGATCTTGATCTTCAATTCACCCAGGCCACGCTGCAGCAGCGCCAGCAGTTCGAGCAGCTGGAGGGGGCTCTGCGGGATGCGCCGGCCGAGCGTCTGCGCCAGGGCTGGTTGCAGTTGAAACGGCTGGATCCAGCCACTGCCCCGGCCACCCTGCCCGCTCCTTCAGCCCAGCTCGACGACCTGATCGCCGAGGCCAACCGCAACCGCGACACTTCGCTTCAAGATCTGCGCCGCCAGGCCAACGGCGCCCGCTTTGCCCTCGGCCGCGACAGCCTGCGCGTGCTGCTGGCTTCCCTGGTGTACGGCTGGGCCTTCTGGGCCTTCTTCCGCCGCGCCTGATGGGCTCCCAGCTTCTGCGCTCCCTTCCCCCTCAGTGGCGTCCCGGGCACTGGCTCCCTGTTGTGGATCAGAAGCTGCGCCGCCATGCCGGCAACCGCCGCTCCCTCTGGTTGCTGCTGGCCTGCCTGCTGTTCACCTGGAGTGCCCTGCAGCTCTACTGGGCCGATGTGGACCCCAAGTTCCAGCTGCTCAATCTGCTGATCTGGTTTGGCTGCACGATCGCCCTGGAGGACCAGCTTCCCCTGCTCTGGCCGCGGCCATCCCGGGCCTCCCAGCTGCTGGGTGGTGCGCTGATCGGCTACACCCTCTGGCGCGGCGGCTGGCTGCTCAACCAGCAGGACCGCTTCCTTTACCTGATGGTGCCCCTGCTGGTGGGGGGGCTGGCCCTGCTCAATCGTCCCTTCTCCCGCCTGCGCATCTTTCTGGTGCCGGGGGTGATCGGCCTGTTGTTTCCCCTGGGCTATCGCATCTCAGCCCTGCATCCCTACCTGGAGCGCCCCACGGCCCAGCTCAGCTGGCTGCTGCTCACCGCCCTCGGCTTTGAGCCCGCCCTCAGCGGCCGCGAGGTGATGCTCAGTTCCGGCGGCGTGTCGATCACGGGCACCTGCACCGGCATCGACCAGATCGTGGTGAGCCTGGTGGTGGTGCTCATCTTCCTGATGGTGTTTCCCCTGCGAAGCTGGCTGCACCGGTTTCTGGCCGTGGCGATCGCCCTGGTGTCAGCTGTGCTGGTGAATGCGGTGCGCATTGCTCTGCTCGCCCTGCTGGTGGCCGTGCCCGAGGACTGGGGCGAGCAGGGCTTCGACTTCTTCCATGATTCCTACGGCAGCCTGGTGTTCTCCCTGATCGCCGTGTTCATCCTGGGCTGGGGTTACACCAAGCTGATCGACCGGGAACTCGCCGGCAGGGGCCTGGCGGCTGGCTCCGCAGGATCCCCCTCAAGCCCCGAAACGCTGGTCTGACCGTTGCGCCGCCACATCAGCCCCACCCCTTCACGCCCCCAGACCCGCCTGGTGCTGGGCGCGCTCTCCAGCCTGGCGCTGCTGGCCACGATCCAGCCCCTTCTGCTGCCCCGCCAGCCCCGGCTGCCCCAGCTGCCCGCCGATCTCCCTTTGCCGCCAGGCTGGCGGGTTCTCTCCAGCTCCAGCTCAAGCCTCTCCCCCGCGCTGCCGAAACCGCCCCAGCCCCGGGCCTATCGGCCCCTGTTCAGCCCCCTGGCCGTGGGCACGGGCACGGTCCTTGAGGGTCCGGCTGGTGCCCAGGTGCGGCTCACGCCCATGGCCAGTTGGGCCGCCTCCGCGCTGGATCCGGCCAGTCTTTCCCCAGCTCAGGCTGGCTCCGCCTCCTCGAGTCCCGCCACCTGTCTCACCGCCAGGGGCACCTTGCAATCAGACCGGGATGCGCTCACCGAGCTGCCGCCGAAGCCCGAGCCCCTGCCCCGAGCACAGAAGGCTCTCGCCACCCTGCTGCCCAGCCCGGATCGCAGTTTCAACTGCCTGCTGGTGAGCACCAACCGTCCCCAGCTGTTGAAGCAGTCCGCCAGCAGCCAGCCCCTCTGGCCTGCCCTCAGCCGTGCGGTGCGCTGGCCGCTCCCCCCGGGCCACTGATTCTCAGGCTGCCTGCTCAGGCCCCAGGTTCCTCACTCCCCTTGCCCCGTCCGCTCGCCCCCTCACTCGATCCCCAACCGGCGAGCGAGATCCGCCCGGTGGTGGTGATCCCCCTCTACAAGCTGGAGCTGTCAGCTCTGGAGTGGGCGAGCTTTGCCTCGACCACCTCGGTGCTGGCCCCCCACCCGATCGCCATCCTGGCGCCGCGGCGCTTCGCTCCCCTGCTGGGCGACTGGCTGGCGGCCCGGCGCGATCTCGCCGCCCTGCAGCTGCAGCTCCATCTGGTGGACGATCCCTGGCTGGCCGATGTGCCGGCCTACAACCACCTGATGCTGCAGCCCTGGTTCTACGAGCATTACCAGGGGTTCAGCCATCTGTTGATCGCCCAGCTCGACAGCTATGTGTTCCGGGACGAGCTGCTGCACTGGTGCCGCCAGCCCTATGCCTATCTAGGTGCGCCGATCTACCCCGAGGGTGCGGCCTACGGCGAGGCGGGCTGCCAGGCCGTGGGCTGTGGCGGGTTTTCCCTGCGCGCGCTGGCGGCCTTCCGTCAGGCCTTTGCCCGCAATCCCCGGCTGGTGGGACTGGCCGACCTGCCCAGCGTGATCCGCGGTTACAACCTGCGCGGCGCCGGGGTGCGGCTGCTGCGCCTGCTGCGGCTGCTGCTCAGCGGCGACTGCCGGCTGCGCCAGCGCCACAACCTGGTGCAGCGGCGGCTTGGGCTGAATGAGGACGTGATCTTTGGGAAGGTGCTGCCCAGGGTGCTGCCCTGGTTCACCGTTCCCGACTACGCCACGGCCTGCCGCTTCTGCCTGGATCGCTACGTGGAGCGCGATCTGGCCGACCTGGCGGGGCTGCCCTTTGGCACCCACGGCTGGTTCAAGAACCCCGCCGCGGTTGCTGCCTGGCGCGCCCACATCCCTGCGCTGCAGGCCTGATCCTCCACCAGAATCCAGCCCATCACCCACCCAGCCACCCTGCCGTTCAGTCCGCGCTGCTTTCGGGGCATCCGCCACATCGCCACCCTGGTAGGCCGCCGCAATGCCCTGCGGCTGCTGCGAGCCAGGCTGGCCGGTGCCCGCACCGCCCCGCTGCACACCCCGGCCGGGGAGCTGCAGGTGCGCAGCTGGGGCACCGATGTGCTGATGGTGGCCGACGTTCTCTTCCGCGGCGACTACGCCTTTACCTTCCCCCTGCTGGAGGATCACCGGCCAGGGGAGCGCCCGCCGCTGATCGTGGATGCCGGTGCCAACGTGGGCAGCGCCACCCGCTATTTCCTGCAGCGCTTTCCGGCCGCCACGGTGGTGGCCATCGAGCCCGACCCCGGCAACTTCGCCCTGCTGGAGGCCAACTGCTCAGCCCATCCCCGGGCCGTGCTGATCAACCGGGCCCTCTGGCCCGAGTCCACCCGCCTGGTGCTCGACCATTCCCTCGCAGCCGAGTGCGCCGTGCGCACCCACCTGCCCACCTGCCCCAGCTCCCCAACCCGTTCATCCACCTGCTCCCCAGAACGTTCCCCAGCCAGCTGTGACACCCTCACCATGCAGGAGCTGATCGCCTGCCACGGCCCAGTGGATCTGCTCAAGCTGGACATCGAGGGAGCAGAGGCCCAGCTGTTCGCGCCGGGGCGGGACCTGAGCTGGCTGGAGCAGGTGGCCTCGATCGTGATCGAGCTGCACGACCGCTACGAGCCGGGCTGCTCCCGGCACTTCTGGGCGGCGGTGGGCGATTTCCCTGTGGAGGCCTTCCGCGGCGAGAATCTCTATGTCTCGCGCCGCGGGGCCTGAGGCCCGGCCCGTGCCGCGCCTGCGTCACGACCTGCCGCGGCTCTGGCGGCACCTCAACCGCCGGCGTCCCTGGCAGCTGGCGGGAGTGCTGGCGCTGCTGCTACTGAGTTCCCTGGCGGAGATGTTCAGCCTGGGGGCGGCGCTGCCGTTTCTGGCCGTGCTGGCTGAACCCCAGCGCCTCTGGGGCACGGCGAAGGTGCAGCTGCTGGCGGGTTGGCTCGGCTGGCAGCAGCCCGGAGATCTGGTGCTGCCGTTCTGCCTGCTGTTCGCCCTGGCGGCCCTGCTGGCCGGCCTGTTGCGGCTGCTGGCGCTCTGGGCCTCCAGCGGCCTGGTGCAGGCCATCGGTTCCGACCTGAGCGCGGAGCTCTACCGCCGCACCCTGCACCAGCCCTACGCCCTGCTGCTGCAGCGCCGCAGCAGCGACCTGATCAGCGCCGTGGCCAATGAGGTGGACCAGGTGGTGAATGGCCTGGGCGGCCTGTTGCAGCTGTGCAGCGGCGGCCTGGTGGGCCTGGCCCTGGCCGGGGTGCTGCTGGTGCTCAATCCCCGGGTCACCCTGGTGATGGCGGCCGTGCTTGCGGGCGGCTACGGCCTGCTGCTGCTGCTCAGCCGCCGCCGCCTGCAGCGGCTGGGGGCAGCGATGCGCGCCGATGAGGCGGAGCGGATCCGCTGCCTGCAGGAGGGGCTGGGCTCGATCCGGGACGTGATTCTCGACGGCAGCCAGGCCACCTACAGCCGCGTCTACGGCCAGGCCGACCGGCGCCTGCGCCGCCACCGGGGCCAGGGGGAGGTGATCGCCCTGGCGCCCCGCTACGTGATGGAGGGGGTGGGCCTGGCGCTGATCGCCCTGGCCTCCCTCCAGCTCACCGCCAGCCGCACCGGCGTGCTGGGCGCCCTCCCCCTGCTCGGGGCCCTGGCCCTCGGTGCCCAGCGCCTGCTGCCCACCCTTCAGCTGATCTACGCCAACTGGACGGGCCTGCGCCTCCATCAGCCTGCCCTCCACTCCGTGCTGGCCTACCTCGACCAACCGATCCCCGACCCACACCCCGAGCCCACCCAACCCCTACCGGCCCCGCCCCAGAACCCAGTCCCGCCCCAGAACCCAGCCCTGCCCTTCCACGCAGCCCTGCAGTTGCGCGATGCCAGCTACCGCTACGGCCCGGGGCAGCCCTGGGTGTTGCGCCACGCGGAGCTCACGATCCGCCCCGGCGAGCGGGTGGGCATCGTCGGCCGCACCGGAAGCGGCAAGAGCACCCTGGTCGACCTGCTGATGGGCCTGCTCGAGCCCACGGCCGGAGAGCTGCTGGTGGATGGGGAGCCCCTGCGCGGCGAGCGACTGCGGCGCTGGCGCAGCGGCATCGCCCACGTGCCCCAGAGCGTGTTCCTGCTCGACGGCACGATCGCCGAGAACATCGCCTTCGGCTTGCCGGCCCGCCAGATCGACTGGCCCCGCCTGGAGTTGGCCGCTGAACGGGCCCTGCTGGCGGATGTGCTGAACACCCTGCCCCAGGGCCTGCATACGCCGGTGGGGGAACGGGGCGTGCGCCTGAGCGGTGGCCAGCGCCAGCGCATCGGCCTGGCCCGGGCCCTCTACCGGCAGGCGGCGGTGCTCGTGCTCGACGAGGCCACCAGCGCCCTCGACACCGCCACCGAAGCCCAGGTGCTGGCGTGCATCGCCGCCCTCGGTGCCCAGATCACCGTGCTGATGATCGCCCACCGCGCCAGCAGCCTGGTGGGTTGCCAGCGCCTGATCCGCATCGCCCACGGCCAGGCCCACCCCGACCCCCAGCCATGAGCGCCCACCTCGATCCCCAACCATGAGCCGCCGCGAGCTCGACCAGCGACGACGCGCCACCACCCCACATCACACCAACCCACACCACATCTGGTGTCATTAGCCCCTCAAAAGCGAACATCAGCCCGAGGGCGCAGGCATCCCTCCCCCCTGCGCCGCCGGGCATCCCAGCCCGAACGCGCCACTCAGCTCCTGCGCTTTTCAGCTCAAGCCCTACACCAAGCGTGTGGGGGGATGGAAAGTCATTGACAGCTCCGCGGGTTTTCGGCTGCCCGATGGCTCGGTCGTCAGCCCCGACGCGTCCCTGGTAGGCCTGGATCGCTGGCAGGCCCTCAGCACGGCAGAGCGCCGCAGCTTCGCGCCGCTCTGCCCCGACCTGGTGGTGGAACTCGCCAGCCCCAGCGACGAAGGGCCCCGGGGCGAGAGTGCCTTGCGTCAGAAGATGGCCTCCTATCAGGCCAACGGCGCCCGGCTGGGTTGGCTGTTGCTGCCCCATCAGCAGGCCGTGGACGTGTGGCCCGCCAGTGGTGCCCCGCAACGGCTGGAGCAGATTGATGTGCTGGAGGCCACGCCGGACTTTCCCGGGTTGCAGTTGCAGCTGGCCGAGATCTGGGCGGGTTGAGTGCAGGGGTGTTCACCCTGGGCGGCTCCGTCCTCGGCCGGGCTGAGTTGCGGGATGCGCACCAGGACAGGGGGGTGGTCGGATGGCGTGGGTCGGGTTCCAGTTGCCCGCGCGAGGGATGGATGGTGAGGTCCATGTCCTCCATGGGCACCGCCCCCAGCAGGACGTCATCGCCAAGCACCAGTGCCCCGACGAGGCAGAGGCGGTCCTGGAAGGTCACCTTCACTGGCCGACGTAGGGAACCTGCATCGTGCAGCCATCGGCCCCGGTGACCTCCCGCTCCGATTGCTGCTCCAGCTTCAGCCCCACCGCCATGGCTTCCGGGATGCAGAGCATCCAGGCACGCGAGCGCCTGGATGGTGATCGGTTTCAGATCCGGTTCACGCGAGTTGCTCAGCTCGATGCTGGCGTGCACGTAGCCCATGGCGTCGCTGCCTGATGGGACGAGGCCACAACGCTATCGGCAGCGAACCAGCCTGGACTCCGTGAAACCGCGGAACCCTGCGTCCCCCCCACAGCCGCCACCACCGCACCAGACTGCCGCCACTTCAAGCCGATGGGTTTGACCATCAGTTACACACTTTCGCTTGCGGACGCTTCGCCAGAGGAAGCGCGCCGCAGGATCGTCGCCCTGCATCAGGGTGCAGCGCAGCTCGACCTGCCGGAGCTGGGGCCCTTGATTGAATTGCAAGGCGAGGGCATCTGCCGCACGGATGCTGATGATCCCCTGTTCTGCGTCAAACATGGCGCCATGACAGTGGAGGACTACGACGCCTTTTTCAGGAACCGCCAGGCGATCCCCAGTCGCCGCCAGCTGGTGGGTTTTACCGCCTTCCCTGGTGAAGGAAGCCATCACTGCTCCTTCGGGCTGGCCATCCACGCCGAGGGATCGCAACAGTGGCAGTGGTATGACTTCTGCAAAACCCAGTACGCCAGCAGCCCAGAAAACGGTGGCCTGGCTAACTTTGTTCGCTGCCATCAGCGGGTAGTGGCGTTGTTGGATCTCTGTGATGAACTGGGCATCCTGGCCGATGCCTGTGACCCCTCGGACTATCGCGATCACCGCAATCTTGAGCAACTCGTGTCATGCGTGAGCGACGCCAACGTCTTCACCGCTGCCGCCATCGGCGGCCTGAAGGATGCTCTCGAAACGCACGGCTACAGCGCTGAAGCGCCCATCCTCAAGCGTGCTGACTTTGAGCATCTCGAGGCGCAGGGACGGCTGCAACCCCCGCCACCAGCCAGCCCCAACTGAACGGCGGTCCAGCGACCGCTGGCGCCCCCGCCGCGAACAAGGCCCTGCTCCCACCTGGCCCTGCTCCCACCAGGCCCTGCCCAGGTCGCAGCCGCGCCCCAAGGTCCATCACCCTGTTCGCCAGCCAGCCCCTCCCAGTCGCTTCAGCATGTGGTGATCATGCACATGAACAGCATCCCGCTCTCGGAATCCACACCATATCTGGTGTGGCCAATGCCTCAAAAGCGAACAATGGCCTGAGGCGCCCCGGCCCGGAGTCCTAGGATGATGTCACCGACATCACCGTGATGCTGCGGGGTTCCCATGATCCAAGTCACGGCCCGGCTGCCCGACACCCTCGGCGCTGAGCTGGATGCTGCCGCCCAGCAGCTCAACCGTTGCCGAGCCGACATCATCCGCCAGGCGATCGAGTACTACCTCGACGACATCGAGGATCTGCGCTGCGGTGTGGCAGCCCTGAAGGACCCTGCCGACCCCGTCCTCGACTGGGCTGAGGTGCGCGATGCGCTGCTCGCTGCGGATTAAGCGCTCCGCGTTGAAGGCACTCGCCGCGCTCCCCAAGGCCGATCGCCAGCGGGTGGTGGAGGCGATCGACCTGCTCTGGGACACCCCAGCTGCCGGCTCCGCCCTCAAGGGTGAATTCGAGGGTTTGCGGCGTCTGAGGGTGGGCCACTACCGCGTGGTCTACGAATGGCAGCGCAGCGAACTGGTGATCCTGGTGGTGCGCATCGGCCATCGCCGTGTGGTCTATCGCTGACGCGCCCACCCAACCCCCTCACCACCCATGCCCACCCCCACCCTCCTCGTCCCCGGTTCGTCGGGCCTGATCGGCTCGGAGGTGTGCGTGCACTTCGCCGGGCGCGGCTGGCGGGTGGTGGGGGTGGACAACACCAGCGGGCGGTGTTCTTCGGGCCGCAGGGCGACACCCGCCGGTACCAGGAGCGCCTGCAGGAGCAGCTGGGGGACAACTTCCAGCACGCCGAGCTGAACCCCACGGCGATCGTGCACACGGCGGCCCAGCCCAGCCCCAACGCGGTGGGCACGCTGAATCTGCTGGAGGCCACGCGCCAGAGCTGCCCCGAGAGCGAGCTGGCCCACCGCCGGCGGCTGTGGCGCGAGATGGTGCCTGACCTCTGGGCCGGCCGCGAACTGGCCTGGCGCCTGGCGGTGCGCGACATCCTGATCAATCCGCTCACCACCACGGCGGTGTGGCTGTTCCTGAGGCTCCACATGCACCAGATCCCGCATGAGCTGAAGTGCTGCCGTATCCGCCTTAGCATGTGCTGATCATGCACAGACCATCGTGGCAATCGGCAAGAGTCCACGGCATCCCCCAGAGCGAGCCACAGAGCGGGTCGCCGTGTTGATGACACCCACGGAAAAGGCTGCCTATGCCGATCGGGCCCACAGCCTTGGCCTTTCACTCGGGCAGTTTTTCCGTGAGGCGGGAGCGGCGTACGCACACCGCAACGCTGAATCCGAAACGCGCTCCCACGCGGATGCGGAAGCCGTGGAAGCAGCCCTCAGGCAGCTGGAACTCAGCACCAGGCGCACGGAAGAAACCCTGGATGCGGCATTGAGCGAGGTGAGAGCCGCCTTGGGCGCTCAGCCATGAGCGTCACAGACCGGCTTCTCACGGCGCTCACCACCGTGATCCGGATGAACGACAAGGTGGAAGAGATGGCCGGGCTGATGAAGGAGCAGCAACGCCGCCTCGACGATCTCCAGGGTCGGGTGATCCGTCTGGAAACGGTGCTCGAACTGGCTCTGCATCGATCGTCCGGGGCTCCCGGCCGACTGTTGGAAGTGGATGGCGACCCCGCCAACGCCTGAATGGCCAGCCACGGCTGGGTTGGTCATCTGACCAATGACCTCCAGGATGCGAACACTCAGCGTGGCCCAGGCGAAAGCCCAGCTCTCGGCCCCCCTGGATGCCGTGGAATCCGGTGAAGACGTGGATGCTGCCGGGAGGGCGGCTGGAGCTCCATGCCGAGCAGGCCACCGGCAGCATCCATGGCTTCATTGGCCTGCTGGCAGGGTGCAGCGCCCGCCGGGCGAGCCTGGAGGAGTTGAACGAGGCTGCGGCCTCCGGCTGAGCAGGCCAAGGGGGCAACCGATCTGCTGGACCAGGCAGAGCTGATCGCGATCCCCGTGCCGGTGCTGTGCGAGCTGGTGTGGGTGTTGCGGCGGGTGTATGGCTTCGCGGCCAGCGACTGCGCCACCTCCCTCGAAGCGCTGATGGTCAGCCGCGGCGTGGCTGTGGATCGCCCAGCTGTCCGTGCCGGGCTGAAGCTTCTCTCGGCGGGGGGCGACTTTGCCGATGGGGTGATCGCCTATGGCGGCCGAGCGCTGGGCGGTGAGCGGCTGGCCACCTTTACCAGGGAGGCGGCACGGCTGCTGACTGCCGCTGGTGAGCCGGTGCTGCAGCTTTGATCGAAGCGCGTGCTTCTTCCGATGCCCCCCCGCCCCCTTGCATGGGCGGGCTGGGGCGGCCTGCTGATTCCGGTGGGGCTGCTGAGCCTGGTGCTCTAGGGCGACATCGGCCGAGGCATCCCGCTGATCCCCAATGCCCGCGCCTGGTTCACCGGCCAGCCGCCGCAGCTGCTCGTTGAGTGGGCGCTGGCGGTGGGCGGCTCGTTGAGTGGGCGCTGGCGGTGGGCGGCTCCGCGGTGCTGCTGCTGCTGGTGTGGATGGTGGTCCGGCTGGCGATGCCGATCCTGATCGAGCGGATGAGTGCCTGAGGCACGGGAACAACCCCGAACCCAGGATCTCTGCAGTACTGTTCTTGGTACTAATCTGAAATGTCCAGCGATCGCTGTGCCATGGATCAGCGGAACGCCCTCACCTCGGCTGAGCTCAAGCGCCGTGGGATCGCAGCGATTGAGCAGGCGCTGCAGCATGGCCCGGTCCATCTGTTGAAGCGCAACCGATCCGCTGCTGTGGTGCTGAGTGAGCAGCACTATCGCCAGCTGCAGTTGCAGGCATCACGCGCTCCTGGGTCCGAAACATCGGCGCTGCAGTGGCTGCTGTCCTTGCCGCCATCCACAAGCCCGCGCAGTAAGGCTGAGATCGATGCCGAGCTGGCGGCTGAGCGCGACTGGTGATTGCCTTCCTGGATGCCAGCGCCCTGATCTATCTGGTGGATGGTGAGGCCCCATGGGCCCAAGCCACCCAGGCAACCCTGCAGCAGCTTGCCGCCCGGTCACCTGATCTCGCCCTGGCGGTGAGCCGCCTCAGCCTGCTGGAGTGTCGGGTGGCTCCGTTGCGGCGGAGCGATCAAGCCAGCCTGGATCGTTTTGAGGCGTTGTTTGCCCAGCCGGATCTGCTGGTTGTGGAGCTCAGCGCCCCTGTGGTGGAGCTGGCGACGCAGTTGCGCGCCAACCAGGGGCTGCGCACACCCGATGCATTGCAGGCCGCTTGCTGCCTGCAACTGGGGCCTGATGCCGTGATGATCACGGGTGATGCCAGCTTTCAGCGCGTTCAGGGGTTGCAGGTGAGCCTGATTGCCCGCTCCTGATGGGCCGACCTGGCCGCCTGGCTGGGCGCCAACGCCTGCACCACCCCCGCCAAGCCCCTGCCTGCCTGGGATGGGCGACGTTCTGGACTGGTCTGCAGAACCTGGGCAGCGAAAACGGCGGCCGCCGCCAGAGTCCCCTCACGACCTGCAGCCCCAGATCCAGAGACCTACACGCTCACCATTTCAACCGAGCTGCAGGAGGCTGGAGCCACGAAGCCATCGCTGGCCAGGCCCTCCAGGTGGAACTGGATGGCGGCTCGGATCTCGACCAGCACGGCCTCACGGCTGGAGGCAGCGGCCACACAACCCGGCAGGTCGGGCACGTAGGCCGAAAATCCGGCCCCTGCCTGTTCAATCACCACGGCGTAAGTCCTGGTCATCGAAGGGGAACTCCAGACTGTTTGGAAATGCTGTTTGGAAATGCCTCGCAGGGTGCCGGGCGCGAGCTCAACATTGGGCTCTCCCGCCAACGTAACCCTGCCGGGCCGGATCGGATGCTCGAACTGGCGGTGGCTTGCGCGAGTCGCCACCAGGAGCCAGCCGGCCGCCTCCAGCCGCTTGATCACCAGACCAACCTTCACCTCATCCGCCACTTCCGGCCTCTTGCCAAGGCAACACAGGAGCGCACTCAGGGGCATCCGTGAAAACACGGCTTGTTGGTGAGCCTGATCAAGCGCCCCCACACCACATCTGGTGTCTCCAATGGCTCAAAAACGAACAATGGCCTGAGGCGCCAGGATTGACTTCCCCCTGAGCCGCCAGGCCCCCCCAGCCCGAACAACCCACCCAGCCGCCACCCGCCAACGAGGCCCCACATCCATCAGGCCCCGCGCGGGCTGCAGCCCGAACCTGAGCTGCTGCCCTTGTCGACGAAGTCGCCGGGCCTTCTGCGTCCGTGCAGGGTTTTGTACAACCTGTACAGATCTGCACTGCAGCACGTCTGCCGCCATGGCCGCCAGCGACAAGCTCTTCTACTGGGTGTTCCAGAGCCGCCCCGACCGGATCCTGGAGCTGCTGCCCGATCTGGCGACCGGCGGCGGTGGCTGAATTCCTGCGCGAACGGGTGCAGTGGATCGAGCTGGAGCCCGCCGCCACCGATCCCACAGCAGCGCCGTTGCTGCGGGCCCTGGCGCTGCTGGTGCAGCCCGAAGCGCAGATCCCCGCCAGCAGCGCCGCGATCCGCGCAGAGGTGGCCGGCACGGCCCAGGAGCAGGATCTGGCCGATGTGATCGCCGCTACGCTGATCAGCAGGTTCAACGGCCGTTCCATTTCCCAGCTCTGCGCCATGGGCAGCATCACCATCGATGAGTTCACGCAGAGCGTGGCCTACCGCGAGATCTTTGGCCAAGGCCGCCAGGAGGGCCGCCAGGAAGGCCTTCAGGAGGGCCGGCGGGATGAGGCAGCAGCTGTGACCCTCCGCCTCCTCAACCGCCGCTGCGGACCCCTCAGCGAGTCCACCACCGCCCAGATCCAGGCGCTGCCCCTGCAGCAACTGGAAGCCCTGGCCGACGCCCTGCTCGACTTCACTGGTCCGGCCGACCTGGCCGCCTGGCTGGCCGCCCACACCTGAGCTGAACCACCCACGGCCTGAGCCCCCGGCAGCGGGGGCTTTTTGCTGCCGGCCCCCACCCCTTCCCCCACCCATGCCCACCCCAACCCTCCTCGTCACCGGTTCCTCAGGCCTGATCGGCTCGGAGGTGTGCGTGCACTTCGCCGAGCGCGGCTGGCGGGTGCACGGGGTGGATAACAACCAGCGGGCGGTGTTCTTCGGGCCGCAGGGCGACACCCGCTGGAACCAGAAGCGCCTGCAGGAGCAGCTGGGGGACAACTTCCAGCACGCCGAGCTGGACATCCGCGACCGACCGGGGGTGCTGGCCCTGCTGGCCGAGCTGAAGCCCACGGCGATCGTGCATACGGCGGCCCAGCCCAGCCACGACCGGGCGGCGGCGATCCCCTTCGACGACTTCGACACCAACGCGGTGGGCACGCTGAATCTGCTGGAGGCCACGCGCCAGAGCTGCCCCGAGAGCCCGTTCGTGCACCTCTCCACCAACAAGGTGTATGGCGACCGGCCGAACAGCATCCCGCTGCAGGAACTGGAGAGCCGCTGGGACTACGACGATCCGGCCTACAGCAACGGCATCGCCGAGGATTTCCCGATCGACCAGAGCAAGCACTCGCTGTTCGGCGCGTCGAAGGTGGCGGCGGATGTGATGGTGCAGGAATACGGCCGCTATTTCGGCATGCCCAGCTGCTGCCTGCGCGGCGGCTGCCTCACCGGGCCGAACCACAGCGGCGTGGAGCTGCACGGCTTTCTGAGCTATTTGGTGAAGTGCAACCTGGAGGGGCGGCTGTATAAGGTGTTCGGCTACAAGGGCAAGCAGGTGCGCGACAACATCCACTCCCACGATGTGGCCCGCTTCATCGAAGCGTTCATCAACGCACCGCGCGTCGCGGAGGTTTACAACCTCGGCGGTGGCCGGGACAATTCCTGCTCGATCTGGGAGGCGTTCCAGATCGCCGAGCAGCATTCCGGCAAGGCCCAGGTGTTCGAGTACGTGGATGAGAACCGCATCGGCGATCACATCTGCTACATCAGCGATCTGAGCAAGATGCGTGAGCACTACCCCCAGTGGGACATCAGCATCAGCCTCAACGACACGATCGGCCAGATCGTGCGCAACTGGCAGACCCGCGACGTCACCATGTAAGTGAGAGCCCTGAAGGGGATGAGGATCTATCAGTTCATCCCCCTGGCGCCGCTGCCGGTGATGGCGCGGCTGATCCGTTCTGCCCGGCCAGGCACCATTCCCGTGCTCGATCTGGAGGATGGCCTGCTGGATCCGCACCAGCCAGCCCACACGCCACAGCGCCGCCGTGCTGCCCGGGAGGTGCTGCTCCAGCTATGCAGCAGCTTCATGGCGGCGGAGGGGCTGAACAGACCCCTGGCCCTGCGCCTCAATGTCTGTGGCAGCGCCGATTTTGAAGCCGATCTGCCGGTAGCCCGGGCCGTTGCCTCGGGCTTCACCCTGGCGGGCCTGCTGCTGCCGAAGGTGAGCGGTGCCGATGGCCTGAAGGCCGCCGATCGGGCGCTGCGTGCCGCTGGCTTGCCCGCCCCCTGCGTGCTGCCGATCCTGGAAAACCAGACAGCCCTGCTTCAGGCCAGCGAGATCACGGCGGCGGCCGCCGGCATCGGCGCAACGGCCGTGTGCTTCGGCCATCACGACTACTGCCTGGATGCAGGTCTGTGGCCCTTTCCTGAGCCGGACGCTGCGTCCTACTGGCTGCCGGTTGAAACCGTGGCCAGGGCAGCGCTGGCTGCCGGCCTCCGCTATGTGCATCCGCCCACCAGCGGCCTGCGCGACCGCGGGATGCTGGCAGCCCTGCTCGCGCGGCTGGAGAGCATCGCCAGCGGCAGTTGTGATCTGTTTTCAGCTGGCCTGAGCCAGACCGCAGCCTTGCGCCAGCTTCAAGCCCTTGGCATCCCTGCAGCGGATTCGCCGCAGACGCCATCCGTGAAGCCTCCCATCTCATCTCAGCAAGCCAGGAGCAGAGCGGAGCAGCTCTGCACCCAGTTTGAGAGCAGCAGGCGAGCCGAACATGCCTTCGCGGCCCATGGCGAGGCCGGCCGCTTCATCTCGCCCCATGAGTACCTGGCGGCGGTGCGTTATCTCAAGGCCGGGGCTGATGGCTGAGTTCACGCTGGGGGTGCTGGGTGGCTGCCTGAGCCATCAGCGCGGGGTGCCGCCGTCCCAGCTGTATCACCGCCGGCTGGCCAGGCAGCTGCGGGCCAGGGGTGCGGGACCGTTGCGGGTGAGGATCGCCCGCGATTTCGAGCAATCCCACGTCGAGAGACTGGAGCAGCTGCTGCATACAGCACACCTCGATGGGGTGCTGGTGCACGTGCGCAGTGAATTCACCCGCAAGGCCTCGCTGATCACCATCCAGGTGCGTGCGGATGGCATTCACTACTACTGGCACCCCTTCCTGCTGCGCCAGCGCCAGTACGGCTGGGCCGAGGTGGAAGCTCAGCAGTTCAGCACCTGCCGCGAGATGTACCGTCGCCTTCGCTCGCCTGCACCGCCCCCGCCAAGCCCTGGCCCAACTGAGCTGCCAGCGGATTCAGCGGCGTCTCTGCCTGGTGCCACGCGGCTGGCGGGGATCCCGATCCGCGATGCCATCTATGCCGCCGGTGCGCTGGTGGGGCTGCATCGCTGGGCAATAAACGATGAGCTCCGGATGCTGCGCGATCTCTCCAGCCGCTGCCAGCAGTTGAAGCTGCCCCTGCTGGTGCTGGGGCCTGGCCGCCGGCCGTGCAATGGCTGGCTCGACCAGCTCTGCCAACGTTGCGATCGCCAGTTGCAAACGGAGCTGGGTCAATGGCCCCTGCCTTATTGCAGCTTGCCGGATACCGAGAATCAGGCGGGTTGTTCGCTCTATGGTGATGACGGCTTTCACTTCACGCCAGCTGGGCATGGCTACGTGGCTGATCGTCTTTTGGAGGGGATTCAGCATCTGATGTCATGAAATATCAATTGTTCAGCGAGCGATGTAGTGGTTCGAATTACTTCGAGGCTGTTCTGGCTGCCAACTTTCCAGGACTTGAGCCTAGCTGTGATTACGGTTTTAAGCATTGGATAAGCCGCCGCTTTTTGGATGAGGATGTATTCCCAGATGATCGGTTGTATGTCTTGGTAAACCGCAATCCATTCGACTGGCTGCGTAGCATCCATGTCCAACCGTGGCATGCGGCCCATCATCTGCGCGGAATCTCTTTTTCAGACTTTATTCGAGCTGAATGGCACTGTGTTTGGGATGAACAGGCTGGTATTACCCCTGATGATCCCCGCTGGATGCGAGAGATGGAGTTTGAAAGAAATCCATTGAATCAGGGTGCCCGCTTCAGGAATATCATCGAGACGCGGAACATTAAGTATTGTATTTGGCGAGCAAAGTTGTCTGCCCAGCCGCGGCTTCTTTACGTTAGCTTTGATATGTTTTTGAAGAATCCCCTCTCTATTGTCCAGCGAGTTGCCTCGCTCATCGGGCAGCCCTTGTCTGAGCCCATCATTTTGCCCGCGGGATACAAGGGACGCATGAGTTGGAGAAGGCGCTTGCTGCATATGGCCAGCATGGGCCTCCTTGGAGATAAGCGAAAACTGACTGTTGGCTTGCCGCTTAAAAGCAAAGATATAGATTTTATGTACGCGTTCAGGGGTCGGGATGCCCCTGCGCAGGACTGCACGCCTGATGGCCCAACGCTGAGTGACCAAGAAGCAGTGATCTGTGCTGCTGATTCAGGGATCGGGCAGCAGTGACGGCATCACCC